>QWCE01003274.1_pt1 | contig 18271 bp, 10 predicted proteins | sample 1972531 | NCBI WGS metagenome assembly QWCE01 (sample SAMN09866716, study PRJNA288562) | Human gut metagenome isolate term4_stool, whole genome shotgun sequencing... | reverse complement strand
GTTGTGGAAGATAAGGCTGCAAAAGACTTTCGCAACCTTGTAAAAGAAAGATTTGAGGCGCAGGAGCAGAAGAAAACTTCCAGGCTGACATACGTGGCGAGCGTGTTTCTGGTAATTGTGGTTTTGATCATGGGCGTGACAACCCTGAACAATTATGGGAAAATGAAAAGTGTCCAGTCATCCCTGGAATTTATACGTAATTCGATCATGAAGCAGGGCGAGGAAAAAACGCAGAAAACCAGTGGTACAGTAAAAGAAGCAAATGAGCAACAAAATGAGAATACCGTTCAGTCAGAGCAGACGAATGATCCGCAGACAGAGGAACAGCAGGATCCGATGCCACAGCAGGGAGAGGGCTCTGATTCTGCTTCGACAGAGGAAGAAAAGGTCGATGATTCTTCGATGAGCACAATGCAGGAAATGAGTGAAGATATTTATATTGTAGAAAAAGGCGATACGCTAGCCAAAATCAGCAAGAAAGTATACGGGGACAGTGGACATGTAGATGCGATCTGCAGAATGAACGGATTGTCGGACGGAAACCTGATTTTTATCGGACAGAAATTGATTCTGCCGTAGTTTTCTGTACATATGAATAAAAACTGTGGTATACTAACAACAAACTAACGACAGGAAAAGGACAGGTTATGGATGTGATAGTAAAGGTACGTGATCCGGAAGAAAACCTGGAAGAGAAGATAAAGGCGTACAAAGTAAAAAAGAGAATAAAGACGGCGGCAACGATTTTGGCGTTTGTGTTTGCACTGATCAGCAGCTATCTGCTTGTGAAATTGCAGACATATACAAGCCTACGGACTTTGCAAAGCTATAAAAATAAACCTATTTTTGCGTCGACAAACGAATCAATTGTTATCGCTCTATGAAATTAGTATTTGCAACGAACAACAAGCATAAGCTGGAAGAGATCAGCCATTTATTAGAAGGCGAAGCCGAAATCGGCTCGCTTGCGGAAATCGGTTGCCAGGAGGATATCCCGGAAGATCACGACACTCTGGAAGAAAATGCCTTGCAAAAAGCCCGATACATCAAAGAACATTACGGGTACGACTGTTTTGCGGATGATACGGGGCTTGAAATCGAAGCACTGGATAAGCGTCCCGGTGTATATTCTGCCCGCTATGCCGGTCCTGCAAAAGATTCTGTCGAAAACATGAAGAAAGTACTTCGCGAAATGGAGGGGATATCCGATCGGAAAGCTTGTTTCCGTACGGTTATCGCTTTAATTCAAGGAAAAGAAGAGCACCTGTTCGAAGGAAGGGTAGACGGCAAAATATTAACCGCCCAACAAGGAGAAGCCGGTTTCGGATATGACCCGATTTTTCAACCCGAAGGGTTCGACCTCAGTTTTGCTGAAATGCCTATGGACGAAAAAAATAAAATCAGCCATCGGGGAAGAGCTATTCAGCAATTAATCGCATTTTTGAAAGAGCAACACAACAAGTGAAAACTCAAAAATGGAAATTGTTCAGGGAATCATATTAAAAACCAGCCCTTACTCGGAAACTCAGAAAATTATCCGAATCTATACGAAAGAAAAGGGGTATCTGTCCATGATATCCCCTTCTGTCGTATTCAAAAGAAAAACCAAAACTGTCCATCTCCTGCAAATCAGCGAGATCGAATTTTTCGAGAATGAAAAGAGCGATTTGCACAAACTCCGTCAAATCTCTCCGATCATCAACCTGCCCGAGTTATATTTCGATATTTTCAAGATGAATATCCTTTTGTTGTGGGGAGAAATTCTGAACCTGATTTTAAAAAATGAAGGGAAAAATGAAGAGTTGTTCGATTACCTGACCCATTCCATCGAATACCTGAACTCGACCCATAACGACATCGGAAACTTTAACCTTTATTTTCTCTATCGTCTGGCCGGTTTTATCGGTTTTCGGATCAACACTTCTTCATGGCAGGAGAATTACGTTTTCAATATCAACGACGGGAGCTTTTATCCTTCCGATCCGGCCACTCCGTATATTTCGGGACCGAATACCGCTAAAATCATTTACCAGCTATGTACTTGTCCTCTGGCCGAAATAAAAGCCATTCCTCTCAACCGGCAATCGCGCAATATTCTATTGGATGTTATCCTGCTTTTTTACAGCATCCATCTGAATATCAATTTCAATATTAAAAGTATACAGGTTATCCGGGAAGTTTTTGCCTGAACATTCCCGATATTTCCCCAACAGTCGATAGAAAAATACCCTTCGTCTATAATATTTGGTCAAATAAAAAAAAGAAATAAACTTTGAAGTTGAGAAATTGTCTTAAAGTTCAGAGTGTTGTTAAAAAAAATGTTATTTCCCCGTCTGATTGGAAAGAATATTTTAAATATTTTATAAAATGAGAATATTGCAGTACAAAGTTAACATCTTTTATTATATTTATAGTCAAGATTTGCAAGTAGAACTTTAAAAACAGGAATATGAATATCAAAATCCAAGATTTGACCAAGGTTTACCCGGATGGTCATAAGGCGTTAAACGGCTTGAACCTGAATATAGAACCCGGCATGTTCGGTTTACTGGGGCCTAACGGAGCAGGTAAAACGACGTTGATGCGGATTATGACTCTTTTGCAAAATCCCTCTTCAGGTACTATTTTTTTCGATGATTACGATATTTTGCGCGATCGTAAGGCTATTCGTTCTGTTTTAGGCTATCTACCTCAGGATTTCCGTTTTTTCGAAAAACTAAAAACCTGGGAATTTCTAGACTACGGGGCAGGACTGGCGGGAATAAAAGGCACCCGGAAAAGGTCGGAAATCGTCGATGAGATGCTGAGAAAGGTCGGTTTGTATGAAGTCAGGGACCGTTGGGCTAACCGGTTGTCGGGTGGTATGAAAAGACGTCTTGGGATTGCACAGGCGATCATCGGTAATCCGAAAGTCATCATCGTCGATGAACCGACGACAGGTCTGGACCCGGAAGAACGAATCCGGTTCAGAAATATCCTTTCGGAAGTCAGTGATAAAGATGTCATCATTATCTTATCCACTCACATTGTGGGGGATATATCCAGCACCTGCAAAAAACTGGCCTTACTGAACAAGGGAGAATTGAAATTCGAAGGTTCTCCGGACGATATGATTGAATTAGTCCGGGGGAAAGTATGGGAAATCTTCGTTACCGACCCTGAATTGCAGCAAATCAAGGAAAAATATCCGATCATTTCTACTATTCCTTCGGAAGGAGGCTGGGAGATCCAAATCGTAACCGAAAAATTGGAAGGTTTCGACGGCAAAGCCATTATCCCCAATATCGAACATGCTTACGTCTATTTTATGGACTATCTGCTAAAGGATAAAATGGAAATGTATAGCGAAAAAATCGGTGGAGACCTATTTAATTAATAATGTATTAATGTTTTGATATGAATTTAAACCATATAAATGTTATTGCCCGATACGAAGTAAAACTGGTGAAACGAAGCTGGTTGTTTCGTATTTTTGCCATACTCGCGCTGCTATTCATCTCTGCCATTATGTTGGGTTATCAAACCGGTATCGTCAACCGGATGGATAATCTTTGGCCGAGAATCGCCGTTTCTTCACTGATGCCATTCTGTAACACTTATTTTTATAATATCGCTCAATCGGTCATCGTCGTATTTCTGGCCGGCAGCTTCCTGAAAAGAGACAAAAAACTCGATACCGCCGAAGTCATCTATGTCCGGCCGATGAGTAATGCCGACTATATTGTCGGTAAGACCTGGGGTATTGTAAAGGTTTTCATTACACTGAACATTATCACCTTATTATTTACGGCTTTTTTAAACATACTGATCAATAAATCTCCGTTCGATCTGTTTCCATATCTATTCTATTTATTGACGATTTCGGTACCTTCCCTGTTGTTTGTCCTGGGTTTATCCTTTACGGCCATGTGCATCCTTAAAAATCAGGCGGTCACTTTCATCGTAATGCTGGGAATTATCGGCACTGTTTTCTTTTACCTGACCGATACGTTATATGGGGTATTCGATTTCTTCGGAGTAAATATCCCGGCCATATTTTCAGATGTCACGGGACATGCCGATCTCCGGCTTTTTTTACTCCAGCGGTTTTCTTATCTACTGGCAGGAATCGGCCTGATCAGCATGACCATCGCTCTGGTGAAACGTCTGCCTCACAAACCGTGGAAAATAGCTGTCGTATATACTTTTAGCTCACTATTTCTATTGGCAGCCTGTCTCGGAGGATTGTTATACATCCTGCATTATAATCATCAGCTCGATCTCCGTCATCAGTACATCATGACATTCGATAAATATGCAGATGTCCCGCATGTCGACTTGCTGGTCAACGATATTTCGGTTACTCCTCAAGGATACAGACTAGCAGGAAAGAGTACGGTAAAAGTAGCCAATAACAATGCAAAGCCTCTGGATAAAATTATTTTTTACCTTAATCCGGAGCTAACGGTTACCTCTGTAGAAATGGCCGGGAAAAACCTGCTCTTCCGAAGAGATCACCAGGTTATCGAAGTAGATCAACCCATCCAGCAGCAAGAAGAGCTTACGTTGACGATCAACTATGAAGGGAAAATCAGTGAAAACATTTGTTATACCGATGTCCTGACAGAAGATTACCTGGATACTAAAGTCCCGCAGGTATTCTGGCGTTTCGGTAAACGTTATGCATGGCTGAGTAATACCTTTACCCTATTGACTCCCGAATGTATCTGGTATCCGGTAACCATCGCCCCCGTTAACCCGGGAGCTCCGTACAATGTCAGGAAGAATTTCACAGACTATACACTTACCGTTCATTATGAAGGCGACAAGACCGTTTTGTCACAAGGCAAAAGTAAGATCGACGGCCCGGCAATCACCTTTACGAACGCCACCGCCTTGCCCGGAATCAGTCTAACCATCGCCGACTATGATAAAAAGGCTTTACGGGTAGATTCCACGGATTACGAGATCTATTACTTTAAAGGCCACGATTATTTTTCAAAATACTTCGAACCTTTATCCGATACCTTGCCCGGAGTCATTCGGGAAGTAAAAAACAGCCTGGAAATAGAGAAAGACCGGGATTATCCTTTCGGAAAATTTGTCTTAGCCGAAACCCCGGTACAATTTGCCACTTATGCCCGTAACTGGAAAGGTTATACCGAATATGTCATGCCTGAAATCCTCTTCGTCCCGGAACGAGGAATTTCTCTAGGCCAGGATTTTGAGGCAGAAAGAAGACGGATGAATGAATGGGGACGGCATGGGGGCCCTATGGACGAGATGGAACAAAATATTTCCCTCTTCAATCGTTTCGTGAGCTCTTTAACCTCCGAAAACAGCCAAAATGGCTGGAATCCGGACAATAAACTGATCAATAAATCCAATATCACTCCGATGTTGTTCGGACATACGAACTACATCAGCTCTCCCGAATATCCGGTAATCGACATCGCAGTCAACAACATGATGAATACTTCTTCCGATCAGGGCTTCCGTTTCTGGGGAGGTATCATCAACGACAAACAGCGAGCCAACCTCTATCTGGAATCACATAGTTTCGAGACAGCGATCGGAGATACCGAACTGAAGCCGGAAATTTTCTATGAATTGCTGAAATTGAAAAGTGCAGCATTGAATAACTATATCACTTCCCGGATCACACAGGAAGATTTCAATCAATTCCTAAAGGCATTTTTTACTAGCCGTCAGTTCCAGAATATACCGTTCGATACACTCCGATACGAAATAGAGAAGAGGTTCGGGATTCGGTTGTCCGATTTTATCGACACCTGGTATACGGCCTCCCATACCCCGACCATCTATATCAAGGATGTGGATGCCAATCAAATTGTGTTGGATGAGTTTACCAAATACCAAATTAAATTCAAGGTCAACAATCCCTCCGACATAGATGCTATCATCAGTACGGAAGTCATGCAAGGCGGAGGAGGCGGTATGCGGCGGGGAGGCGGTATGAGTTTTGAAACGGAGAAGAAAAATTACATTATTCCGGCCGGAGAAGCCCGGGAAATCAAGATTATCAGTGACGAGCGTCCGGCCAATATTTCGATAAATACCAATATTTCACACAATCTACCGACATCGCATAATTTCAATTTTTCTAAAATCGACAATACGATCAGCGATACTACTTCGGGAATTTATCCGATAAACCCGGATGTCTTCAAGCCGAATCCGAATGAAATCATTATCGACAATGAGGATCCGGGATTCAGGACGATCGCCTCGAATAACCGGCATAAACTGAAGGATCTTTTCAAGAAAAAAGATGACGAAAAGTATAAGAATTTTATGCCCTGGTGGATGCCTTCCCAATGGACGGCCATAGCCGCCGACTATTGCTACGGTGAAACGATAAACTCTGCGGTTTATAAAAATAAAGGCAGTGGGGCCAATGCCGTAGAATGGAAAACGGAAATCCCTAAAGACGGTTACTACGAGGTGTCCATCTGGAATGCAAAAATGTCGGGCAGAATGTTTTTTATGGACAGACGCCGCGGTCGTCACAAAGAGGAACGTAATCAGACTTATACCATCCAATACGATAAAGAGAAAGAATCGGTGACACTGGACCTGGATGAAGAAACCGAAGGATGGGTTTCGATCGGGAATTTCTATCTACCTCAAGGAGAAGTCATCATCACTTTGACAGATAAAGTTTCCGGAGATTACGTCATTGCAGACGCCGTTAAATTTACAGCCACAGAAGAATAATAAACGAATAACCCGATAAACGCAGACAATATGCTTAAACAAACTTTGGTCCTCGGTCTTTTAACCCTCAGCGGGTTATATAGTGCGCATGCACAGGAAGTACTTACACTCGAAAAAGCATTGAACACGGCTTTCGAACACAGTCCTTCACTGATTCAAAGCAAACTCAGCCTCGAGCAACGTCAATTGAATCTAAAAGCTCAGGATGCTTCCCTGAAATCACAATTTTCATTGGATGTCACTCCTTTCAGGTATACCCGTAACAACCAATACGATAATTTCAACAGTAAATGGTATGCCAACGAGACCAAAATGTCATCGGCTTCATTCGGTATCACGCAACCCATAAAATGGACAGACGGAACCATCTCTCTATATAATGACTTTTCCTGGCAGGACGCTTCCAACAGGACTTCCGGTGGCAACAATACCTCCTTCAACCATAATCTGTCTTTACGTATTTCGCAGCCTTTGTTCACTTATAACAGGACAAAGATGCAGCTCAAAGAACTGGAATATGCACTCGAAAATGCCAAAATCAGTTATGCCCTCCAACAATTAAGTATCGAAAAAAACGTCACCAGCCAATTTTACGATGTATATCAAAAACAAAAGGATCTGAACATCTCCCGGGATGAATACAACAACCAGAAACAAAACTACGATATCATCAAAAATAAGGTCGAAGCCGGGCTGTTAGCCAAAGAAGAACTTTATCAGGCGGAAGTCAATCTGGCGAACAGTGAATCCACTGTATATTCGAAAGAGATCAGTTTTGAAAATGCGAAAGACAATTTCAAGCTTTTACTGGGAATGTCGCTGGATGAAGATATCGCGATACTGTTCGACAATAATATTCCGACAGTCGATGTCAATATTAACGATGCAGTTAAATACGCCCTGGATCAACGCATGGAAATCCGCCAAAAACAGATTACCCTGGAACAGGATGTATTTTCGATTATCCGGACAAAAGCAGAAAGCGAATTCAAAGGTGATTTAAGTGTCCGGGTAGGTATGGATGCCCTGGCTGGAAAAGTAAAAAATATGTACGACAAGCCCACCGACAACGAAGAGGTTGGCGTAACCCTCACCATTCCGATCTTCGATTGGGGGGCTAAAAAGGCAAAAGTAAAATCCAGCCAACTGGCTATGGAATCGGACGAAATCAGCCTCGAAGAACAGAAAAAAGAGATTGTCATCGATGTCCGCCAGATTTGCCGTAACCTGCCGACGCTGATCCGTCAAATCGAAATCAAAAAGAAAAGCATTGAAAATGCGGAACGTACCTATGAAATCAATCTGGAAAAATATCGCAACGGTAATCTGACCGGTATGGACTTACAACAGTTCCAAAACCAGTTGACTACTGCCAAACAAGATTATACGAGCGCTATTATCAGCTACAAAATCGAGCTCTTGAACCTGAAAATCCAAACCCTTTGGGATTTTGAAACCCATAAAAGTTATTTACCTGTAGATCTATTGAAATAAAATAACCCTATAAGTCCGTTAACAAGTAAAATCACGATAATCATGAATAAGAATTTTAAAATCCTGGGAGCTGTTATGTTAGGATTCATGTCGTTTTCCTGTAATAACAATCAGGGAAATAACTCTTCTGAAGCCACTACCCCAGTATGGGTCGAGGACGTACAACTCAGAAACATTGAGGAATATATTACAACAACCGGAACAGCAAAGGCAGCTAAAACGATAGAAATAAAATCGGAAACCAACGGAGCTTACTACTTACAGAAAAATCCGAAAACCGGTCGTCCTTATCAGCTGGGTGACATCGTCGAAGCCGGAGCCGTCATCATCCGTCTGGAAAATAAGGAATATGAAAACAACGTGCAGTTGGAAAGTAAGAAATTACAAATCCAGATCACCGAGAAGGAATGGGAAGGTCAGAAAATCCTGCTCGAGAAAGGCGGAGCAACCGAAAAAGACGTAAACAACGCTGAAAACTCTTATATCAATGCGAAATTAGCTTTGGAAAACGGTTATATCACTTTAGAAAAACTGAGTATCAAAGCTCCGTTCAAAGGAGTTATCGTCAATCTTCCCTACTATACTCCGGGGGTAGAAGTCGCTTCCGGTAGTGTGATGGTCGGCCTGATGGATTATAGTAAAATGTATGTAGAAACCCAATTCCCTGAAAACACATTGACCAAACTGAGAATCGGACAGCAAGTACATATCACCAATTACAATATCAAATCGGATACTTTAAGAGGCATACTGACTCAGTTATCTCCGGCCATCAACGAAGAAACCCGTACCTTCTCGGGGTATATCGAAATCGATAACCCGGATTTAAAACTTCGTCCGGGTATGTTCGCCAAAGCAGATATCGTCACAGTACGGAAAGACTCTGTCATCTCTATTCCCAAAGATATCATTAAAAACCGCCGGGGAGGTAAATTAGTATATACGGTCGACAGAAACAGTGCCGAAGAAAAAGTCATCCATACCGGTATCAGTGACGATAAATACATCGAAGTAGAAAAAGGACTCGAAGCCGGGGACAAGATCGTCGTGAAAGGTTACGAATGGTTACGTAACCGGAGCAAAGTAAAAGTGATGAAGTAACTGTATTCACGACAGTCTGAAAAATTCTTTGTCGGTAAACGTCCAAATTGGTAAACGATTAAATTATGGGAATTACAAAATTTGCAGTAAAATACCCGGTCAGTGTATTAATGATCACACTGGGGGTATGTCTGCTAGGAATCATATCATACAATAAATTGGGAACAGATTTATTTCCCGATTTAAAAAATCCGGCTTTATATATCGATTTGCAAGCCGGTGAGCGTCCACCTGAAGAGATCGAAAAACAGTTTGTAGAAAAAATAGAAGCTATGGCAGCACGCCAGGAAGGTGTGAAAGACGTCAGTAGCAGCAGTAAGGTAGGAGGAGCCACGATTACGGTGGAATACGACTGGGATCAGGATATGGATGCCGCCTTTTTGGATTTGCAACGCAGCATGTCTCAAATCGCTCAGGACGAAGAAATCACTTCCCTGAATGTTTCCCGCTACGATGCCAATGCCACGCCGGTCATGATCATTTCCATGAGCCATAAAGAAATCAAGGATATGAACGAACTCCGGAAAATAGCAGAAAACTATATGCGGAGCGAACTGGTCAGACTGGAAGGTGTGGCCGATATCCGACTCAACGGCCAGGAAAATGCTTTTGTGGAGGTCAAAACCGACTCTTATATGCTGGAAGCTTTCAACCTGACTGCCGAAACGATCGCGTCGAAAATAGAAAGTATGAACCGGAATGTTTCGGGAGGTACCATTGTAAACGACGACATCCAATATACGGTAAAAGGGGTGAATTTATTAAAAGACCTGGAAGATATCGGGAATATTATCGTTGCTTTCAAAACCCCCGGTAGTACCGACACCGAGTCGGGGAACAGCTCTACCGTGAAAGCTCCGGTATACCTGAAAGATGTTGCCAAAATCGAACTAAAAAATAAAGATCCTGAAAATCTGGTGCGCTACGATGCCGAACGTAGTCTGAGTATCAGCGTCTACAAAGAGAATAAATACAATACGGTGAAGGCAGTTGAAAATATCACTGCCAAACTGGAAGAATTGCAGAAAAGTATGCCCGGTTATGAATTTCACGTCATCAGTAACCAGGGAGATTTTATCGGAGCTTCGATCGGGGAGGTCAAGGATTCTGCCGTTATGGGTATTTTATTGGCCATGCTGGTATTGTACGTTTTCCTGCGCCGCATCAATACAACCTTGATCGTCAGTGTTTCTATTCCGGTGTCCATCATCGCTACGTTCAATTTGATGTACTTCAACGGATTGACGATCAATATCATGACACTGGGGGGATTAGCCCTGGGAGCCGGCATGTTGATCGATAATGCCATTGTTGTCATGGAGAATATTTTCCGGAATCTGGAAAACGGCCTTTCCCCCAAGGAAGCGGCTATCAAAGGAGCTTCGGAAGTTTCAGGGGCTATCACGTCTTCAACCCTCACGACCATAGTGGTATTCTTACCTATCGTTTACATCCAGGGAGCTGCCGGAGAACTTTTTAAAGAACAGGCCTGGACCGTTTCGTTCTCTCTATTGTCTTCTCTTTTTGTTGCGGTATTGTTAATCCCGATGTTAGCTTCACAATATGTGAAAGCACCTGCCAAAAATCAGGCTTCTTTAAAAATCAAAGGATACGGTCAGTTTGTCGGTAAACTTTTGAAACACCGGTACGCTGTCGTCCTGACCGCGTTAGTGGTCATGATCGGAAGTTACCTGCTGCTCCCGTTGATCGATAAAGAATTTATGCCTAAAGCAGATTCCCGGGAATTTTCGACTTACATCACTCTGGAGCCGGGAACCCGTCTGCAAAGCACGGATAATGCGGCCGCTACCATCGAAAATATGATTATAGAGTTGGCAGGAGACGATCTGGAATGGATTTTTACTCAGGTTGGACCTTCGACAACAACCGAAAGCCAAACGACTAGCGGGAAACTCGAAGGCGAAAATCAGGCAGAGGTAAAAGTCAAATTGAAAAACAAAGCCAAAGCCGATGCAGATTATATTATCAGTAATCTGAGTCATAATTACACGATTCCCGAGGGCGTGGAAATATCGTTCGAAAAGGAACAATCTGCCTTACAAAGCATCCTCGGAACGGAAGGAGCTCCTGTAATTATCGAGATTAAAGGGGAGGAACTGGAAATGATCGACGAACTCAGCACGGAGGTGAAGGAAAAAATAGCCTCTATCCCCGGACTCTACGATATCAAAACTTCTATGGAACAAGGAGCTCCGGAAGTCAACATCTCTATCGACCGGTTGAAAAGCGGGATTTACGGGGTAGATATCGCTTCGGTGGCCAGTCAGATAAAAGAAAAGCTGAACGGGAAGACGGCCAGCAATTTCGAATCCGAAGGTGAACCGATCGATATCGAAATCAAAGTACCGGAAGTATCGCTCGATGAATTGCAAAATGTTGAAATCGTACAAGGAGAAAAGAAATATCGTCTGGGTGAGATTGCAGAGGTTTCGATTACGACAGCTCCGAAAGAAATCAACCGTAGCAACCAAAACCGGATCGGTAAAGTCACCGCAATGCTCGAAAAGGGCTATACATTAGGCAGTGTCACTCCGGAAATCAAAGCACAGTTGAAAGATATCCAATTCCCTGCTAAATATTCAGCACAAATTACCGGAGAAGAAGAGAAACGGGCCGAATCGTTTCAAGGTTTGTCCTTTGCTCTGATACTATCTATCGTATTGGTATATATGGTGATGGCTTCTCAATTCGAATCCTTGCGTCATCCGTTTACCATCTTGCTGACGATCCCGTTGGCCGGAGTAGGCTGTATTTACGCATTTTTGCTAGCCGGAGCCTCTTTGAATATGATGGCTTTTATCGGTATCATCATGCTGGCAGGTATAGCCGTCAACAACTCCATCTTACTGGTAGATGCAGCCAACAGGCTCAAGGCAGAAGGATTCGCTCTGACAGAGGCCATAAAAGGAGCTGCCCAACAGCGTATCCGCCCGATCATCATGACCAGTCTGACTACTATCCTGGCTTTATTGCCGATGTGTTTCGGATTCGGAGAGGGTGCTTCACTGCGATCCCCTATGGCTTTGGCGGTGATCGGCGGTCTGTTCACTTCTACCCTGATGACATTAGTAGTGATCCCGTGTGTTTACTACATTTTTGACAAAAAAGTCAAAAACGTAGAGAAGATTTGAAAGGCATTTTCGAGCTTTTGACATTTTTGATTCTAAATAAGAAAAAATGAACAAACTAATAAATCGTAAAGTACTGATTTCGATGATCTTCATCGGTTTGACCATGATGGGGTTGTTTTCGTACAGGTACTTACTGATGGAATTATATCCGGATGCGGAGTTCCCCTCCCTGAATGTAACTATTTCCACCAAGACCGAGCTGGATCCGAAGTACATCGAGAGTCAGGCAGCTATTCCGGTAGAAGGCGTAATCAGCGGCCTGGAAGGCGTCGAGGATATAACGACATTGATTTCCAATAGGAACGCCCGTATCACTGTTTCCTTTACCAAAAATACAAATGTCAAATATGCTTACCTGAAGCTGGAAGAAAAAATCAAAGCGATCACCAAAAGTATTCCGGAAGACTTCACCATCCAGGTCAATAAAGCCGGTAGCGGAATGGCCAGTGATCAGTTTATGACTCTACAGATTCTGGGAGACGACGATGTCGATTATGTCCGGAATATCACCGATATCGACATTGCTCCCATCCTTGAAAGTACGGATGGAATAGCCTCGGTCACGGTCATGGGCGGACGTCAGAAGAGCATCGAAATCCTTCTCGACGATGAAAAATGCAAAGCGCTCAATATCACCGCATCACAAGTCAGCTCACTGATCGGCAAGAATATGTCTGAAAAGACCTTCGCCGGTTCGGTATTTCAGGATAACAAACGTTTTTTTGTCAACGTTACGGCAGAATATCTCGCGACAGAAGACCTGGGAAACATCGTTGTATCCGAAGGTCCGGTATTGTTGAAAGACATCGCCGACATCAATTTCGGCATTAAAGAAGAAGAATCCTATTCGCGGGTGAATGGGAAAGAAGTTATCACCTGTGTTATTTCCAAATCTCCGCTGGTCAATATCATCGATCTTTCACAGCGGGTACGGGAAGAAATCGCCCAGTTGAATGAAGAACTGGCTACCAAAGGAGTTTCTATCAAAGTCGATACGGACACAGCCGAAACGATGAGTGAAAACATCAACACCATCATCAATCTGGGTTTGACCGGAGCAATTCTGGCTATTTTCATTCTCTACCTGTTTTTGCGAAACTTCAAGATCGTCACTTTCATTGCCGTGGCAATCCCCATTTCGGTATTCTCTGCTTTTTATTTCTTTTACTTTTTCGGTATCAGTATCAATACACTGACTTTAACGGGTATAGCCCTCGCTGTGGGCATGTTGTTGGATAATTCGGTCGTCGTCATGGAGAATATCTTCCGGTTGCGTGCGATCGGAGTCAATAGTCAGGAAGCAGCGGTAAGGGGCACTCAGGAGGTGGCCAAAGCGGTTATCGCCGCCACTCTGACTACGATCACTGTATTTCTTCCTTTCCTGTTTTCAGACGATTTTATCCTGAAGCTGATCGGTGAACATATCGGCGTGTCGATCATCACGACTCTTATCCTGTCGTTGGCCGTGGCTTTGCTACTGATCCCTATGGCCGTCAATCAATTCATGAAAGGCCAGGGCGACCGGGTAAATTTCAGTACATTATCGATTCATAGCCGGCCGGTACAGATTTATATCGCTTTACTGAAAATGTGCCTGCGCAAACCGGCAGCAGTCGTATTTACTGCGATATTGGTATTGATCGTCACGGTAGCTTTATCTTTGACACTGACCATGAATACGTTAAAAGAAATCGAAGCCGATACGTTCAATGTCTATATGACTTTCCCCAATGGGAATACCCTCAACCGGACAGACGAAACGATAAAAGCTTATGAAGAACGCTTGAACGATATCCAGGAAATCGAACAATACAGTACAAAGATCTATTCCACGGATGCCAGTGTCACCATCAAACTAAAAGAGGACTTCGAAAAGATCAACAAAAAAACACTGAACGAACTCAAGAGTACGATTCTATCCCTCTCCGATGGGTTAAGAGTCAGCGATATCAGCCTCGAAGCTATCGAGAGCAGCGAGAACTTCCGGGGTGGTGGCAGTTCACTCATGGGAGGTGCCGACCAACTGATGAAAAAAATGGGTATGGGTACCCAAACGGAAAAAATTGTCATCAAGGGCCAGGATTTCGAAAAAATGGCTAACCTGGCCGAGTTGCTCAAATTCCAATTGGAAGAATTGGACAATATCAGCTATTCATCGGTCAGCTCATCCCGGGGAAAACCCGAAGCCAGGATCATGTTCGACCAATATCTGATGGGAATCAATGATGTAACTCCGAATAATGTCGTCACCGAGCTCAATAATTTCGCCCCCCAAAATACGACTTCGATCAAATACAAAGCGGGAGATCAGGAGTACGATATCATCATCAAAGACAAACGGCTAGCCGAGAAAAAAGAAGAAGAAAACCAGGATCCGGTACGTACGCTGGAAGACTTGCGCAATATGCAAGTCACCAACACGAATAATTCCCTTACCGAATTACGTAGCTTCAGTAATATCAACCTTACCCGGGGACAAGGAAACATAAACCGGGTCAACCAGGATAAAGAAATCACGGTGAACTACCGGTTCAATTCCGATGTAAACGAATCGAAGAATATTCTGGGAGCCGCAAGGACAGAGATAGACGAACTGGTGCAGAATACCGATATTCCTACCGGCATCGCTGTCGAGGTGGTACATGAAGAGGACGAAACCAGCGAATTCACTTTTCTGATTCTGGCTGCTTTTGTGATCATTTACATGATCCTGGCGTCTGTTTTCGAATCACTTACAGCCCCGATCGTATTGATGTTCGCTATTCCCCTGGCTGCCATCGGTTCCTTACTGGCCTTATTGTTTACCAGCAATTCGTTGATGAATGCCAATGTATTGATCGGTGTCATTATCCTGATCGGTATCGTCGTCAACAACAGTATCATCCTGATCGACTACACTTCGCAATTGCGGCGACAGGGTAACCGTAAACCGCGAGCCCTCATCATCGCCGGAATCTCGAGGGTACGTCCTATCCTGATCACAGCCATCACCACCATCGTGGCCATGTTCCCGTTAGCCATGGGACAAGGAGAATTTGTATCAGGACTCGGAGCTCCTTTCGCCATCACGGTGATCGGAGGATTGACCATGAGTACATTATTGACCCTGGTGATTATCCCCACCCTATATTCCGGTTTGGAAGAAGCACTTCATCGGCTGCGTACCCAGAGTTTAACCCTGAAGATTATTCAACTCACCCTTTTGATCCTGGCAGTCATCGGTATAGTGATGATAACCGACTCGCTGATATGGCAATTGGGTTACTTTGTCGGAGCCATTATACTGATACCGGCAGCCACCTGGTTTATGGAGACTAGTCTGCGTCAGGCCAACAGCCGGATTATCCCTCCGGATCAGGAAATCCATATTTCAATCCGTAATCTGGTGAAGATCTACGGCCGTCCCAATGAATTTCAACGGGAATGGCAATCCGGCCAACGTGTACGGGAACGGCTGGGATTAAAGGAAGAATACCGGCAATGGTCGGATTTAAAACCTTTGGTATGGATGTTACCTATCACCGGCTTCCTGATTTATTTCACCTATTTCTATCAAACATTGACCTTCTGGGCCATCATTTTTGCCGTCTGCACCTGGATGTTGCTGACAAAATTGATTGCCATCGGAGGTGAATATTTTAAAGCTCATAAAATCAAAAGCTTGAGCTGGTGTATACGGGTATGCGGAATCTTCATTTATTACTTTTCGCCCTTGTTTACGCTCATATGGGCTTCTATAAAATTCTCGGATTCCGGCATGGCTATTTTACTCGGTCTCCTTTGGTATGTCGCTATAGTTGCCCGCTATTTATCGGACCGGATCCATAAATACAATATCAACATCGATATGATCGACGGTCGGTTCAGGGAATTGAAAAAAGGAGTATATAAGATCGCCACAAAAATTCCGATGATCGGATATAAGAAAAAACCGTTCAAAGCCTTGAACGCCGTCTCAATGGAGATCCATACCGGTATGTTCGGTTTGTTAGGACCTAACGGTGCAGGTAAAACCACCCTTATGCGTATCATCTGCGGCATATTCGAGCAGAGCTATGGAAAAATATTCATCAATGGCATCGATACCCAGAAAAAACGGGAAGAATTGCAGGGATTGATCGGTTATCTGCCTCAGGAATTCGGTACTTACGAAAACCTGACCTCCTGGGAGTTTTTGGAATATCAGGCTCTCCTGAAAGGAATTTATAATCCCAAAACCCGGAGCAAACGGATCACAGAAGTGCTCGAAGCGGTTCATATGTATGAAAACAAAGATAAAAAGATCGGAGGTTTCTCAGGAGGTATGAAACAACGGATCGGAATTGCACAGACTTTGCTGAACCTGCCCCGCATTCTGGTTGTCGATGAACCGACTGCCGGATTGGACCCCCGGGAAAGAATCCGTTTCAGAAATCTTTTGGTAGAATTGTCGCGCAACCGGATCGTTATTTTCTCTACCCACATTATCGAGGATATCGCCAGTTCCTGTAACCAGGTGGGTGTTATCAACAAAGGGTCGTTGAAATATCACGGAACTCCTTCCGAAATGGTGGAAATTGCTAAAGATGTGACATGGACTTTCGAAATTCCGGCCCGGGAATTTGTAAAATTGCCTTCCGACCTGTTATTGGTACATCATATCCGGAACGGAGAGAATATCAAAGTCAGGTGTCTGTCGGAGACCCAACCGGTTCCCAATGCCGTACATACTTCTCCTCTACTGGAAGACTCGTATCTGTGGTTGTTGAGGAATGTAAAATTAGCTAATCATGAAAATATCATCACTCAATAGACTTGTAAAGCCATGAAATATTACATCACTCCTATAGCAAAACTCGCCCGGTATAATATAAAGATTATCTTCGGCAATAAGTTTATGTATTTTATTCTCAGTGCCGTCGGTTTTTATATCCTGACGGTGGGGTTAAATCTTATTTCGGATTCGGAGATTACGATGGCTACCGGATACAGTATGTTATTAGTGCCTTCTATCCTATCGATCTTCTATCCGACCTGTTTCGGTATACAGAACGACCAGGATGCCAAAATCATAGAAATCATTTTCGGTATTCCGAACTATCGGTATAAAATCTGGCTATTCCGGCTTTTGATCGCCTATATGATTTGTTTTATCATCACTTTGCTTTTAGCTGCCGTCACCGACTGGCTGGTTGTAGAGGTACCTCCCCTGCAACTCGCTTTGCAAAGTATGGTACCTGCGCTTTTCATCGGTTTACTGTGTTTTATGCTCAGTACACTCATCCGGAATGGCAACGGTACGGCAGTAATGATTATCATTATCGGTTTATTGCTGTTCGCATCGAGTAAAATTCTGGACGTCAGCAAATGGAATGTATTTTTGAACCCCTTTGACGTCCCCTTGGATAAAAATCCGCAAATTTTTTATAACACCCTGTTCGACAACCGATTGATTATCTTACTCTCTTCCTTCATATTCTTATTGGTAGGACTTTACAAGACACAAAACCGGGAAAAGTTCATCTGACTCACCGAGTCCGCCCAGGAGAAATATCCACCCGTATCCGAGATATATTTCTCCCACCCCCAAAGGGGCATATCCAGCGCCTCCCGGTTCGTCAACCGCCATTCCCCATCCCCAACCCTTCTCATTTTTCCGTTAACTGAGGATATTCAGTAAATGTCCCTAAATATTTAGGCAGTTATATACATATTAACACGTTATAAACGTAGGTTTATTTTTTCTTTCTATTCCGATTCCGGGTTTTGTGCCGTCAGACCGGTTCGCCTGGAACGGTCCGGTAAGGCTTTCCTTCACTGACCGGCGG
>QWCE01003638.1_pt1 | contig 18276 bp, 11 predicted proteins | sample 1972531 | NCBI WGS metagenome assembly QWCE01 (sample SAMN09866716, study PRJNA288562) | Human gut metagenome isolate term4_stool, whole genome shotgun sequencing... | reverse complement strand
GTCTTGAAGTAAAAGTCGATCTTGCCGTCCGGCGTGCGGGTGAGATAGCACAGCTGGTCCTCCGGCGCGCGGCCGTCCTTGCCGAGCTGCTCGAGCACGACCTGTGAGGGACCGTCGCCGAGCTTGCGGCCGGAGACATGGCCGTTTTCAATGGCCACGACAGAGTGTGATGTGCTGCGCTCCGAGATCTCGTGCACAACGACCTCGCAGTTGCTTCCAAACTGCGCCGCGAGGCCTCTCGCCATCTGGCGGAGCGTTTCCAGTTCATTCGGTTTCAGCAATCGCAGCGCCCCTTTCTTTTTTGGGGGAAAACTCTGAAGAAATCCTCTGCGGCGGATGCCGGAGCTTTTCCGCCGATCCATCGGTTCGGGGAACTTGAAATACACAAAGTATTCCTGCGTTCCCCAAACCTCGCCTCGACGAAAAATCTCTCGCCCTCCGCTCTTGCTGATTTCTTCCGAGCTTCCCTGTTGGGAAAACTCTGAAGAAATCCTCTGCGGCAGATGCCGGAGCTTTTCCGCCGATTCATCGGTTCGAAAAGCTTGACGTACACAAAGTACGCCTGCGCTTTCCAAACCTCGACTCGACAAAAAAACTCTCGCCATCTGCTCTTGCTGATTTCTTCCGAGCTTCCCTGTTGGGAAACTCGGAAGAAATCCCTCACGCATACTGCCCGCTGTCAGGCTTGTCATTGCGAGGCCCCGCAAGGGGCCGTGGCAATCTCGCGGGATCATTCCGGATTTTTGAGGATCCCCGGCGAATACGAAATATGGTGCCTGAGAGCCCCACGCCGCTTCGCTCCTTGGAATGACAAACTTCCGGTTTTTGCCGGTCAGAGCGTCCCTGTTTGGATTTTCCTGACCCTATGATACCATTATAGCCGGGAGAAATCAATTGTTTTTTCCAAAATTTTTTTGTTTTGAAAAAAATTTGTTTGACTTCTGTGCAGGATATGGTAAGATAGGAGCAGAGAACCGCAGACTGCCTGCATATCCGCACTGCGGTACGGAATGAATAGATAATGGAGGGTACCACGATGGATTTTGAAGCAATCAAACGTGCGGCCGAGGGCTATCGTGCCGACATGAGCCGTTTCCTGCGGGACATGATCGCCATCCCCAGTGAAAGCTGCGAAGAAAAGGGCGTCGTCATGCGCATCAAGCAGGAGCTGGAAAAGCTCGGCTATGACAGGGTCGAGATCGATCAGCTTGGCAACGTCATCGGCTGGATGGGCACGGGCGAGAAGATCATCGCCATCGATTCCCACATCGATACCGTCGGCATCGGCAACCGCGCCAACTGGACGAACGACCCCTACGAGGGCTATGAGACGGACGACATCATCTACGGACGCGGCGGCTCCGACCAGGAGGGCGGCATGGCCTCCGCTGCCTACGGCGCGAAGATCATGAAGGACCTTGGTCTCATCCCCGAGGGCTATAAGATCATGGTCGTCGGCTCCGTGCAGGAGGAGGACTGCGACGGCATGTGCTGGCAGTCCATCGTCAATGAATATTTCAACGGACCGGAGGATGCCCGCAGCAAGATCGAGTTCGTCATCTCCACCGAGCCGACGGACGGCGGCATCTATCGCGGCCACCGCGGCCGTATGGAGATCCGCGTCGACATGCACGGTGTCTCCTGCCACGGCTCCGCTCCGGAGCGCGGTGACAACGCCATCCACAAGATGGCCGAGGTCCTGCTGAACGTCCGCGACCTCAACGAGAATGATGCCGCCGATGACAAGGAGATCAAGGGCCTTGTCAAGATGCTCGACCCGAAGTACAACCCCGAGCATTGGGAAGACGCGCGCTTCCTCGGCCGCGGCACCTGCACGACGTCGCAGATCTTCTACACGTCCCCGTCCCGCTGCGCCGTTGCGGACTCCTGCTCCATCTCCATCGACCGCCGTATGACGGCAGGTGAGACCTACAAGTCCTGCCTGAAGGAGATCGAGGACCTGCCCGCCTGCAAGAAGTACGCCAAGGACGTCAAGGTCTCGATGTATATGTATGACCGTCCCGCATGGACCGGCCACGTCTATGAGACGGAGTGCTTCTTCCCGACGTGGATCAACAAGGAATCAGCCGCCCATGTGCAGGCCCTTGTCGACGCGCACCACGCTCTGTGGGGCGACAAGCGCCTCTGGGCCGACGAGACCGCGCGCTCCAAGCGCGAAGGCCGCCCGCTGACCGACAAGTGGACGTTCTCCACGAACGGCGTTTCCATCCAGGGCCGCTACGGCATCCCGTGCGTCGGCTTTGGCCCCGGCGCCGAGTCGCAGGCCCATGCGCCGAACGAGATCACCTGGAAGCAGGATCTCGTCGTCTGCGCCGCGCTCTACGCTGCCGTTCCCGGCCTGTACAAGCCCGAAAACAAGATCACCGAGGCCGAGTTCCGTCAGGAGCTGACCGGCAACGACATCAAGTAATTTTTCTGCTTACCCCAAATATAATAAAAAATAGGAGAACGATCATGAGTAAGACTGTTGAACTGGCAAGACACCTCGAAAAGCTCCATATCAATAACATGTATAAGACCGACTTCTACTGGACGTGGGACAAGACGGACGACGAGATCGACGCCGTCTTCACCGTGGCCGACGCCCTGCGCGACCTGCGCGAGCGCAACAAGTCCACGAAGGTCTTCAATTCCGGCCTCGGCATCTCCCTGTTCCGCGACAACTCCACCCGTACCCGCTTCTCGTTCGCCTCTGCGTGCAACCTGCTGGGTCTGGAGGAGCAGGTCCTCGATGAGAAGAAATCCCAGATCGCCCACGGCGAGACCGTCCGCGAGACTGCGAACATGGTCTCCTTCATGGCCGACGTCATCGGCATCCGCGACGATATGTACATCCATCAGGGCCACGAGTACCAGAAGACGTTCATGGACGCTCTGGAAGAAGGCTATCGCGACGGCATTCTCGAGCAGCGTCCGACGCTCGTGAACCTGCAGTGCGACGTCGACCATCCGACGCAGTGCATGGCCGACATGCTGCATGTCATCCACTACTTCGGCGGCGTCGAGAACCTGAAGGGCAAGAAGGTCGCCATGACGTGGGCCTATTCCCCGTCCTACGGCAAGCCGCTGTCTGTTCCGCAGGGCGTCATCGGCCTGTTCACCCGCTTCGGCATGGATGTCACGCTGGCCCATCCGGAGGGCTACGACGTCTTCCCCGAGGTCGAGGAGATCGCCCGTAAGAACTGCGAGAAGTACGGCTCCAAGTTCCACAAGACGAACGACATGAAGGAAGCCTTTAAGGACGCCGACATCGTCTATCCGAAGTCCTGGGCTCCGTTCCAGGCTATGGAAAGACGCTCCGAGCTCTATGTCAAGGGCGACCAGAAGGGCATCGACGAGCTGGAGAAGGAGCTGCTGGCGCAGAACGCCGAGCACAAGGACTGGACCTGCAGCGAGGAGATGATGAAGCTCACGAAGGACGGCAAGGCGCTGTATCTGCACTGCCTGCCCGCCGACATCTCCGGCCTGAGCTGCCCGGAGGGCGAGGTCGACAACTCCGTGTTTGACCGCTATCTCGTGCCGCTGTACAAGCAGGCCTCCTTCAAGCCGTATATCATCGCCGCCATGATCTTCCTGGCGCAGGTCAAGGACCCCGTCAAGGCTCTCATGGAGCTGGACGCTGCCGACAACAAGCGCAAGATGTTCTGAGCCACACGGCAGGAGGATAATTACCATGGGAAAACGCATCGTCATCGCGCTGGGCGGCAATGCGCTGGGCAGCACGCCCTATGAGCAGCTCGCCCTCGTTACGGAAACGGCAAAGCCGATCGTGGATCTCATCGAGCAGGGCAACGAGGTCGTCATTGCACACGGCAACGGCCCGCAGGTCGGCATGATCAATCTGGGCATGGCCACAGCCGCCGAGGCCGGCGCCATCAAGTCCGATATGCCCTTCCCCGAGTGCGGCGCCATGAGCCAGGGCTACATCGGCTATCACCTGCAGAACGCCATCGGCAACGAGCTTGCCGCGCGCGGCCTGCAGAAGGACGTCGCCACCGTCGTCACGCAGGTGCTGGTGGACGAGAACGATCCCGCCTTCCAGAAGCCCACGAAGCCCGTCGGCGCGTTCTATGACAAGGCCACGGCCGAGCGCATCGCCGCCGAAAAGGGCTACACCATGGTCGAGGACGCGGGCCGCGGCTACCGCCAGGTCGTTCCCTCACCGAAGCCCGTGGACGTCATCGAAAAGAACACCGTCCGCGCCCTGATCAACGGCGGCTGCGTCGTGATCACGGTCGGCGGCGGCGGCATCCCCGTTGTGCGCCGGGACGGCAAGCTCTACGGCACGCCCGCCGTCATCGATAAGGACTTTGCCTCTGCCAAGCTCGCAGAGCTCGTGCAGGCCGACGCCCTCGTCATCCTGACGGCGGTGGACCGCGTCTGCATCAACTGGGGCAAGCCCGACCAGAAGAGCCTTGCGGAAATGACCGTTGCGGAAGCGGAGCGCTACTGCGAGGAGGGCCATTTTGCCCCCGGCTCCATGCTGCCGAAGGTCAGGGCTGCCGTTTCGTTCGCCAAGACCGGCGGGCAGGCCATCATCGCCTCGCTCGCACAGGCCGGAGCCGCCGTCCGCGGCGAGGCCGGTACGGTCGTCCATCTCTGATATCGTCTGTTCCCTTCCCGGGGAGCAAAGGGCCTGCTGCATGAACCCCGCAGCAGGCCCTTCTGCAATATGGGATAACACATATGCAGGGGAGCGGCACGCGGGAAATGAAACTGGAAAGTGGAAAATTTCACAAGGCCGCCGGTCATGCGCTGTAGGGGAGGGGCATGCCCCTCCCGGCGCATCGCTGCCGATCCGTACAGGATAACACTAAAACGGTAATGGCCCCAGAATTGTCATTGCCACGTCGGCCTCCTCGCAATGACAAATCGGGAGTATTTGCCATTTTAACGGCAGCTTGTTGATTGCGCCGGTGCAGCGCCGGGAGCGGCATGCCGCTCCCCTACAAGGCGGGTGCGGTCGACGATAGTGCCACCAAACCTGCAGCTTGCAAGGCGCTCCCTGAGCGCCGCTGCAGACGTAATCGGTTTGTACGTTTTATCGGCAGCCTGTGCGTATCGCCGGTGCAGCACCAGGCCCTACGGCGAACCGGTTTTTCTTTCTTGCCTTTTTCTGCAAAATACGATATCATAGATATTAGAGAACATCGCAAGGCGTCCCCAAATATTGAAACAAGGAGCTGGCAACATGCTGGAACAGTCGATCCTGCAGAATTATCTTGATATCCTGCGCGAGGAGCTCGTCCCGGCGACCGGCTGCACGGAGCCGATCGCCATTGCCTACTGCGCCGCGACCCTTCGGGAGCTGCTGGGCGCACTGCCCGAGCGGGTGGACGCCGCCGTCAGCGGTAACATTCTGAAAAACGTCAAAAGCGTCGTCGTCCCAAACACCGGCGGGCGCAAGGGCATTGCCCCCGCCATTGCCGTTGGCCTCGTTGCGGGCGACGCGGCGCGCGACCTGCAGGTCATCTCCGCCGTGACGGAAGAGCAGCTTGCGGAGCTGGACGCTTACCTGCAGCGGGTGGATATTTCCGTCTCGTGCAGCCACTCTCCCTGCCAGCTCGACATCGATCTGCGCGGCAGCTGCGGCAGTCACACGGCCCGCGTGCGCATCACAAACCATCACACGAATATCGTCTGCCTTGAGCGCGACGGCGAGGTGCTGCGGGAGCTTCCCGTTGTGGACTCTGCCGAGGAGCATCGCGCGGACAAGAGTCTGCTGAACGTGGCGGATATCCTGCGCTTTGCGGCCGAGGTGCCGCTCGAGGACCTGCTGCCCCTGCTGGAGCCGCAGGTCAGCTGCAACTCCGCCATTGCCGAGGAGGGCCTCCGCGGCGCATGGGGCGCGCAGATCGGGCGCATTTTACTGGAGGATTACGGGGATGATATCAAGCAGCGGGCCAAGGCCTATGCGGCCGCGGGCTCGGACGCCCGCATGAGCGGCTGCGAAATGCCCGTCGTCATCCTCTCCGGCTCCGGCAATCAGGGCATCACGGCCTGCATGCCCGTCGTGGCCTATGCCCGCCACATCGGCGCGACCCGCGAGCAGCTCTACCGCGCGCTGGCCGTTTCCGACCTTGTCACCGTCCACCAGAAGACCGGCATCGGCCGCCTCTCCGCCTACTGCGGGGCCATCTCCGCCGGGGTCGGTGCAGGCGCGGGCATCTGCTACCTGCTCGGCGGCGACTATGACGCCGTGGCGCACACGGTCGTCAACGCCGTGGCCATCCTCTCCGGCACCATCTGCGACGGCGCGAAGCCGTCCTGCGCGGCCAAGATCGCCGCTGCCGTGGATGCGGGCATCATGGGCTACCGCATGTATCTGCACCACCGCGAATTCCGCCACGGCGAGGGCATCGTCGGCAGCAATGTTGACGACACGATCGCCAAGGTCGGCGTGCTGGCGCAGCAGGGCATGCGGCAGACGGACCGCACGATCCTCGATATCATGCAGGATCGCTGCAGCTGAGCGCCCGCGTTCCTTCAAAAATCGTTTTCCGGTCCGTCATAATTTGGACATATCAGGCGGGTATACTACGAGCACAGCAAGGAGCTGAACACCATGGAGCATAACGAGCGCATCGACTCCAGTGCAGGCGAGCCGGTATTGGCCTGCAAACGAAGGAAGCACCTGCGGCTGGCGGCTCTCGCTGTATGCTGCGCCCTGCTCGGCGGAATCGCCGGAGGCGCGGCGACGGGATTGCTTCTGCAGGGCCGCGAGCGAGCGGCCATGCGGCCGGCCGGTCAGCAGACGGCCGTATCCGGGGGAGAAAGCACGGGCGCGGAGCCTTCCGCGGCGCGTGTGGCCTCGACTGCGGGAGAATTGACCCCGACGCAGCTCTATGAGCGCTATGCGCCCTGCGTTGTCGGTGTGCTGAACCTCAGCGCGGTCACGGACCTCTATGGAAAGGACACCATGCAGACCAGCACCGGCTCAGGCGTTCTCCTCACGGGAGACGGCGAGATTCTGACGAATTACCACGTCGTCAAGGACTGCACGCAGCTCACCGTCACGCTGTATGACGGCACGGAGCACACGGCAAAGCTCCTCGGCTATGAGGAGGACAGCGATATCGCCCTGCTGAAGATCGACGGCAGCGGCTACCGCCACGCGCGCCTCGGAGATTCCGACCGGCTGCGCATCGGCACGGAGGTTGCTGCCATCGGCAACCCGCTCGGCGACCTGGACTACAGCCTGAACGTCGGCTATATCAGCGCGAAGGACCGCGACGTCGATCTGGACGGCCCGTCCATCCGCATGATGCAGCTCGATGCGGCCATCAACCCCGGCAACTCCGGCGGTCCGCTGTTCGACCTGCGCGGCAATGTCGTCGGCGTGACGACGGCGAAATATTCCGGCGAGACCGTCACCGGCGCGACGATCGAGGGCATCGGCTTTGCCATCCCCATCAACGACGTCCGCGAGATCCTCTCGGAGCTGCGGGAATACGGCCGCGTGCCGAACCGCGCCCAGCTCGGCGTGATGGTCGGCACGGTCTATTCGACGAACACGGCCCGCAACGGCCGGGTGCAGGTGCGGGATGTCACAGAGGATTCTGCCGGTGCCCATGCAGGCCTGCGCGACGGTGACTTTATCCTTGCGCTTGATGACTACACCGTGCGCACGCTTTCCGACCTCAGCGCGGCGCTGCGGCACTACCGCGGCGGCCAGCACGCGACGCTCACCATCGAGCGCTACGGCAAGACGTTCCGCCTGCCCATCGTGTTTGACAGCAAGGACGATGTACCGGAGTCTATGAAGGGCAGCAACTATGTCCGCACCATGCGCGACGAGATCGTCTCCCTCATTTCCTATGCCGTGGGCTGTATGTTCGGACGGTACTCTCTGGATGTGGACGGGCTTGCCTATGCGGGCGGTGAATGGGATGCCAGCAAGTACAAAACCATCATCCCGGACAGCGACAACATCATCCCCATCTGCGATGACGAGTATTTTGACGATGACATTACCGGGCGTTTCGTGGAGTTTGTCCGCAAGGTCTACGGCGATGATACGCTGGAAGAAAACCTCAAGTTTGTTGCCGACGCGCTCGGCGGCAAGGGTACGCCCCGCGAGGTGATCCGCAGCTACTTCCTGAATGACTTCTATGCCGACCATCTGAAAACCTATCAGAAGCGTCCGATCTACTGGCTCTTTGACAGCGGCAAGAAGAACGGCTTCAAGGCGCTGTGCTATATGCACCGCTATCAGCGCGATCTTCTCGCCCGTCTGCGCACCGACTATGTGCATGAGCAGCAGGAGCGTTACCGCACCCAGCTTGCCCAGCTCGGTGACGCCATCGACCACGCCAGCGCATCCGAGCGCGTGAAGCTAACCAAACAGCAGAAGAAGTTCCAAGATCAAGCGACCGAACTGCAAAAGTACGAGGAAAAGGTTCACCACCTTGCCGACCAGAACATCGAGATCGACCTTGATGACGGCGTGAAGCATAACTATGAACTGTTTGCCGACGTGTTGGCGAAGATTAAGTAAGGAGATTTGAATATGAGCAATTTGTTTGCGCAGTTTCTCCAAGAAAGTGGGTTGTATGACGAAATTGAAATCACACCAGGCAATATTAGTGAACTTATTGATCTAATCGCCGGAAACGTTCGAATCGATAGCTACTGTAGTGAATGTGGCAGTAATCGGGTTTTTAGCATGAACCCCATTACTTTTATGGTTAACAACAAGGGGCAATTGTGTGATGAGAATTTAGCAGCATATCTCCAGCATTTTCAGAAAGCGCAGGCAAGTGCCCCGTTTTTTGGTGGGGAAACAAGAAGTGATCAGAACTGGTTCTGGAGTAATTGGCCGTGCTGCAAAGCAACAAGGGTCATTCACTTCCCGTTCGTATGCTCCATGGATGAGACCCATCACTTGGATTATGTAATACTTACACAAGGAAATATAATGTTGAAGATCGGGCAATACCCATCTGTTGCTGATCTCACTTTTCCTGAACTCAAAGAATTCAGAAAAGTTGTTTCTGCAGACGATTTAAAAGAATTGCGGAAAGCGATTGGTCTTCATGCTCAAGGCATAGGGGTGGGTGCATTTGTCTATGTTCGTCGCATTTTTGAACGGTTAATAGATAAAGCAAAAGAACTGGCAATAGCAGATGGTAACATAGACAAGACAGAATACTTGGAATCACATGTTGCCGAGAGAATTAGTCTGCTGAAAAATTACCTTCCTGATACGATTGTACAGAATAAGACGTTTTACAGTATCGTGAGTAAAGGTATTCATGAATTAAGCGAGGAAGATTGTATTGCATATTTTCCTGTTATGAGGGAAGGAATTATGCTAATTCTGCGTCAATGGAGAGCAAAGCAAGACGAGGCCGAGACTGCACGAAAACTGGCAACATCGCTCTCGAAAATCACAGCCAATATCTCAAAGGAAGGGAACAACTGAATGTCCACAGAATTCATTCAATTTAATTTGCGAGAGCGTTTTGCAGCCCCCTTGCCGGAGTTCTATCGCCGCAGGATCGTCTTCTGGAAGGACGAGGATCGGGAGTTTGAGAAGGACGTTGACGAGCTGAACTTGGAAGGCGTCAAGATCATCAAGCTGACCGGCACGAACAATTTTGCCGTCAAGAAGCTGCTGCTTCACGATGACTTGGACAGCAACTATCTTATCTATTGCCCGATTACATACACCGGCGATGAAGATAACTGGCTGCAAGACATCGAATATTACAGCGAGACCTTCCGCGCAGATTTTATCTCCATGCAGATGGATGAGCTGAACATCGCGCCGTCTGCCGCTATGCGGAAGACGGTCAAGCTCTATGCAAGATTCTTCGACAGCAAGGAGCGTATCCAAAAGCTGCGTAAGATCGGTCGGGACTATCAGACGCCCCTCCAACTCCACATCGACATTATGGCGGTTCTCGCCGGTCTGAGCGAAGGTTCTGCGCAGGATGTCATCATCGCCGTCCTTGCTGCAGGTCTTGATAAAGAGACGAATAGTGTCTTGCAGAACATCCGCAAGTTTGGAAGCATCGAAGCCTTCTGGCAGCTTGCGCGGAAGTACACCGGCTACATCGAGGAAGAGGACAAGCCTCTGGGTTACTTTGCAGCGCACGTTTTGCTGACCGCGCTTTCTCAGACGATGAACGCCTCCGTTCTGAAAGGCTTGGAGCGTTTCGTTTCCGAGACCAACAAGGCGTACTGTTACAGCATCGTCCATGAATGGCGTTCCCGCGAGGATAACGAGGACTTGTACGAACTGTGCCGCACCGTGGAGAACGAATTGCAGCTCCCGACGCGCTTTGACAAGTTTGAACCCGAAACGCTGATCACAGGAGATGTCTTCCCGTGCATTAACGAGAGCATCCTGAAACAGCTCTTTGCGGAGATCAGCGACCATGTTGTGAAGGTAGATCTCATCATGAAAGTTTGTGAAAACAGACGGACAGCCGGATGGTACAAGCGGTTTTCAAATTATTTTGACTGCCTCTTCTTCATCGGAAAAATGCAGACCTTCTATCAGGAACACGGCGGCGGATTCCATATCGTCGAGCCGAAGAAAATCTGGAAGCTCTATACGAGTGATCTCTACCGTATGGATGCCTACTATCGCCACTTCCATTATGCCTTCGGCAACTCTCTCAAGAATGCAAATGACATTCTGGAAGACGGCTTGAAGCACTCGACGGAGTTTGTTGAGGCGCTGTATCAGAACTGGTTCCTCCGGGAACTGACCGCTTGCTGGACAAACGCAGCGGCAGATGACCTTGCTACGCTTGGCTACATCTCAGAGATCGAGAAGCAGCGGGATTTCTACAAGAGATATGTTGTTCCTGCAAGCAGCAAGAACACCCGCGCATTTGTGATCATCTCGGACGCGCTTCGCTATGAGGTCGCTTCCGAGCTTTCCGAACGCATCGTCCGCACCACAAAGGGAACTGCTGAATTGGAGTCGATGCAGGCAATCTTCCCGTCCATCACGAAGTTTGGCATGGCAGCTCTCCTTCCCGGAAAGAGCATTTCTGTGAACGACAGCATGGATGTTCTCGTTGACGGAAATCCCACCCGTTCCACTGTGGAGCGAAACGCAATCCTGAACGCGACGCCGAAAGCCAGCGTTGCCATTCAATACAATGATCTTCTGAACATGAAGAAGGATGAACGGCGGGAGTTGGTTGCCGGAAAAGATGTAATCTACATCTACCACAACTCCATCGATGCAATCGGAGACAAAGCCCCTACGGAGTCCAAAGTCTTTGATGCCTGTGAGACGGCAATTCAGGAGCTTTCCGGCATCCTTCGCATCATTGTGAACGAACTGAGCGGAACAAACATTTTCATTACAGCGGATCACGGCTTCCTCTATACCTATAAGCCACTGAGCGAGAGTGACAAGATCGACCGAAAAGCATTCTCCGGCAATGTGTATGAGCTTGGACGGCGGTATGCGCTGACTGCGCCTGACACAACTGCCGATTTCCTTCTTCCCGTCAATCTGGAACGGGAGCTGGATGGAACTCCTGTCAAGGGCTATGCCCCGCAGGACACCATCCGCATGAAGGTTCAGGGCGGCGGTGAGAACTATGTACACGGCGGTATCAGCTTGCAGGAGCTTGTCGTGCCTGTGATCGCCTTCAAGAACCTCCGCATGAGCAATAAGAATTACGTTGAGGTTAAAAACGCGGAGCTGAAACTTCTGAGCGAAAGCCGCAAGATTTCCAACTTGATCTTCTCGTTGGAGTTCCACCAGCGTCAGCCCGTGGGCGATAAGATCCAGCCCTGCACCTACTCCATCTACATGACAGATGATGAAGGCGTGGTGATCAGCGACCGGCAGACGGTCATTGCGGATAAGACCAGCGACAACGCAGCAGATCGTGTGTTCCGCGTCCGGTTCAATCTGAAAGCCGGAACGTATGATAAGAAGAAAGTCTACCGTCTGGTGATCGCAAACGAGATTGACGTGGAAGAGATCGAGTTCCACATCGACATCGCGTTTGCGGACGATTTTGGCTTTGACTTGTGAGGTGGCAAGAATGGATGAGCAGAGAATAACCGGAGAAACCGGCGATAAAAACGCAGTGATCGACCGAAAACTGCGGCAGTTCTTTGACGGAAAGATCGTCCGGAAAGACCTGACGAAGAAGATCAAGGAAGGCGCAAATGTGCCGGTCTATGTCCTTGAGTTTTTGCTTGGTCAGTATTGCAGCTCAGATGATCCAGAGGTCATCGAGACCGGCGTGGAGAATGTCAAGCGCATCTTGGCGGACAACTATGTCCGCCCGGATGAGGCACAGAAGATCCTCTCCATGCTGCGTCAGCGCGGGATGCACACGGTCATTGACAAGATCACTGTCAATCTGAATATGAAAAAGGATACCTATGAGGCGGAGTTCTCCAACCTTGGTATCAAGAATATCCCTATTTCAGAGGACTATCCCGCAAAGTTTGACCGGCTGCTCTGCGGCGGTATCTGGTGCATTGTGCAGCTCGAATATGAGTTTCTGGAAGAAGAGAAAAGCGCTTCTCCCATCCACATCCGCAAGCTGACACCGATCCAGATGCCCCATGTGGACATTGAGGAATTGAAGGAGGGCAGAAAGAACTTCACCGAAGAAGAGTGGCTTGAGATCATGCTGCGCTCCTGCGGCTATGAGCCGGATAAGCTGAATGACCGCGAACGCTGGCTTCTGCTTGCCCGTATGCTGCCGCTTGTGGAAAACAACTTCAACCTCTGTGAGCTGGGTCCGCGAAGCACCGGCAAATCCCATATCTACAAAGAAATTTCCCCGAACAGCATCCTTGTTTCCGGCGGTCAGACTACCGTTGCGAACCTGTTTTACAACATGGGCAGAAAAACCGTTGGCTTGGTTGGCTTGTGGGATTGCGTGGCGTTCGACGAGGTTGCCGGTATCAACTTCAAGGACAAGGACGGCATTCAGATCATGAAGGACTATATGGCGTCCGGCTCCTTCGCCCGTGGAAAGGAAGAAAAAGCCGCGACCGCTTCTATGGTTTTCGTCGGCAATATCAATCAGAGCGTGGATGTGCTGCTGAAAACATCCAGCCTCTTTGACCCGTTCCCTCCCGAAATGGGAACGGACACAGCGTTCCTCGACCGTATGCACTGCTATATCCCTGGCTGGGAGATCCCAAAGTTCCGTCCGGAGCATTTCACCAATGACTACGGTTTCATCACCGACTATCTGGCAGAGTTTATCCGGGAGCTTCGTAAGGAGCAGTACGGCGATGCGCTGGACAAGTATTTCCGCCTTGGCAAGAACCTCAACCAGCGCGATACCATTGCAGTCCGCAAGATGGTCGGCGGTATGATCAAGCTGCTCTATCCGGATGGAGTGTTCACAAAAGAACAGCTTGAAGAAATCCTAAAATTTGCGCTTGAAATGCGCCGCCGCGTCAAGGAACAGCTCAAGAAGCTGGGCGGCATGGAGTTCTACGACGTCAATTTCTCGTATATTGACAACGACACCTTTGAAGAACATTTCGTCTCCGTTCCCGAACAGGGCGGTGGAAAGCTGATCCCCGAAGGAATGTGCAATCCCGGTCAGGTCTACACGGTTTCACAGGGAAAGAGCGGCATGATTGGCGTCTTCCGCCTGGAATCGCAGATGCTTCCCGGCAACGGCAAGTTTGATCGGACGGGACTAAACTCTGATGGTAAGTGCAAGGAAGCGGCAAATACCGCCTTCAACTATCTGAAAGCGAACGGCAACCGCATCAGTGGTGCGATCAGCACCACAACGAAGGACTATATCATCAACTATCAGGATTTGCAGGGCATCGGCATGACCGAGAAGCTGGCACTTCCCACGCTGATCGCACTCTGTTCGATTGCGCTCGGAAAGCCGACACTCAGCAGTCTGGCAGTGCTGGGAGAGATCAGCATTGCAGGAACCATGCTCAAAGTGGACGAGCTTGCAAACGCGCTTCAGGTTTGCCTTGACAGTGGCGCAAAGAAGGTGCTGCTACCGATTACATCGGCGGCTGATCTCGGACTTGTTCCGGCAGATTTGATCGGCTGCTTCAATCTTGTGTTCTATCAGAGTGCAGAGGACGCGGTATATAAGGCATTGGGCGTTGAGTAATTCCGATCAAAAGGGGTGAGAACAATATGCGCTGTCCGTGGTGCGGAAGTCCGGTTATGATACGCGGGTCATCTTGGGAATGCGGCTGGTGCGGAGACTTTGGAAGTCTGCAAAGAACACCGGCAAAAAAGTCACAGAATACGGCACAGATCACGCTGACCCTCTCCTTCGTCTATCATGTTGACCTCCCCAAAACTTGGAGCGATCTGAAAAAAGCACTGGGGCAGCTTGCACCTAAGAACATCTTGCTGTCACAGCTTCTCGGAAAAGTGCTGCTGCATCACATCTCAGCCGGAATCCAACACGCAGGAGCCTTGCCGGACGAGAAAAAGGCGGAGGAACTGCGGACATTTCTACATAATACTCTTGACCTGAATCTGGGCGAAAACGCAGAAGAGGTCATGCGTGATGCCAAACGCGGCGTTCTGTTCCGCGAGGAAGCCGCCCTTTCCGAAACGGACTGCGGCACATTCTGGACAGAGCTGTCTGCCACGCGCCCGGTAGAAGACTACTACAACCGCGTCGATCCGGACGGCTTGTTTGAGCTTTTCTCCGAGTTGTCCTCTGCCTATGCCTACTTCGGCGGGAAAAAGGATGAGGAAATGGGCGAAGCGCAGGACTATCAAAATGCGCTGGAAGAAGCCTATCACACCCATTGGCAGAACAAGGTGCTGCTGCACCCAGACGTGGAGCGCGCCAAACGTCTCTTGGCGCAGGGCAAGTTTCCGGATTACGAGGATATTTGCCGCGAGATTTTGTTGGTTGAATATCCGGAGGAAGTTTCGCATGAGACTGCCGAGGATTTCGATGAGCTGTCGTGGGAACGTGTTCTGGACGATGTATTTGCAAGAAATCCGGAAAAGGGAATGGAAATGTGGCGGCGGCTTCTGGACATCGCAGAACCGTCTCTGAAAACCGATGCCAAAACTGCTGAGAAGCTGCTCCCGGACTGGAACTGGTTGGAGTTTCCAACCGACGATCAGGCGCTTCCGCTTTTGGTCGCGTTGGATGACAAGCGGTTCGTGTCACAGCTTTTCGAGAGCGCATCCATAGGCAGATTGCAGCTTGATGTTCTGAATGCCTGTCGTGACTGCGGGCAAGAAAAATTAGGACAGCATTGCCTTGAGCTTGCGTTGAAGAATCCCCGCCTTGAAGAAAACTGGAAGAAGCGGCTCAGTCGTGTATTTAGCACAACACCGTCTTCCAGAACCGCAAAGCCGCGCTCTTATACCGGCAAACCCGTTGCAGACACGAAACCTGATAACGGCACGGTATATCACTATTGCTCCGTTCAGGTGCAGGGAACACGCCGCCCGTATGCGTATCTGACCGGAGGCTTGCCGCTGAAAGTCGGAGATTGTGTCGAGCTTCCGTTTGGAAAAGACGATGTGCTGCGGAGAGGTCAGGTCAAAGCGGTTATGGACTGTACGCGCATGGTCGCGCCTTGGCCTCCGGAGCAGACAAAGACCGTCATCCGCACGATAGAAACCCCGGCAGCAGTCACGCCGACCATTGAAGTTGCTGCGTCGAAGCCCCAGAAGCGCGTAGAACAGCGAAAAAAGTCTGAAAAAGTAGAAGTTCCCGTGATTTTCGCGCCCGAAACAAAGGCGGAAGAGCCGAAAGCAGAACCTCAAGTCACCGAACCTGTTGCTTCAGAAAAAGATGAAAAGAAATCTACGCTGTCAAAGAAGCCGTTTCCGCTTGGAAAGCTCATCGCGGCAGTTCTGGCAGTAGCCGTGATCGCGTGGGTCTCTATTTCCGTCTCAAACCGCAACAAACAGAGAGCGGCAGCTTATGAAGCAGCCCTGCAAGAGCTGTCAAACGGCAATTACACTTCTGCCGAACAGGGCTTCTCTGCGCTTTCCGGCTATCGGGATGCGGCATCGCTGTTCGTCTACTGCAAGTACGCCGATATGTACAAAGACAGGACGGACTACGCAGGCGGGCAGGATGAATTGGCGAACATCACACTGCAATATGACACGGGCTGGCAGCAGAATATTGACGCGCTGGAAACCCGCGTTAAAAGCTATAAAGCGGAGAAAGACTCCGCCGAGGAAGCCGAGCGTCAACGCATCGCTGCGGAGAATGCCGCGAAGCGGGAGCAAAGTCTGAAAGATCAGTATTCCGGAAAGTTGCCCGTAGAAGGGATGCCGGTAAGTTGCCTGAAATACACGTCACTCGGCGAACCGGATAAGCGACTGAACTGCAAAAACTTTGAGAAGCTGGAACAAAATCAGAAGTATTTCAATGTCTACTGGTATGATGGCAACGGAGAAATGATCGCTGCCGGTATGTGCGCTCAGTGGAGAGATGACAGCGAGTTTATGCTGAAAACCTTCTCGCAGTATTACCCGTCAGGCAGCAATAAAGGACAGACCGAAGACCTTTGGGAAGATAATCAGGATTGGTATGAAGATGAGGACGAAGCGTGGGATGAGTGGGAGAATGGCTAGGAGGTTATTATATGGATTTGCAACGAGCAAAAGAACTGTTATCCGGCTTGGCAGACGGCGTTGATCCGCTGACAGGCGAGGTTCTGCCGGAGGATCATGTGTGCAACAAGGCTGAAATCATTCGGGCATTTCACTGTGTTCTGAAGGCGCTTCCGGGAAAGCCGCCGAAGCCGCAGCCCGAAAATGCGGGCAAACCCTGGAACGATGCAGACGACGCGGTCCTCTGCCAGATGTTCGATGCCGGAGGCAGCAAAAAGGAAATGTGCGCCTACTTCAAACGCTCGGAGGGCAGCTTAGCCGCGCGGCTGGTGCGATTGGGTAAGATTTCTGACCGGGCCGAATTCAGAAATAAATGATATGAATAATGACATCGTATCAAAAGAATTACAATATCAAGAACTGATTGCCGATGTCCAGAAGGCATATCTGTCCGAAAGCCGTGAACTCCGATGGTGCAAGGAATGTAAAGAGATCAATCTATGGGCGTACTGGCAAGGGCGCGGACACTTAGATGCGGATATCATGCTGGTCGGTCAGGATTGGGGCTGTCCTAAGACTTCCGTTGAAACCATGAAAAACGTATGCGACATGAACTGTGGAAAAGCGGTAAGCTATATGCGTGGGAATGACAGCATTACAGATAGGAATCTAATTCAGCTATTCCGCACAATTGGCTTTGATATTTTATCTGACGATCCGAAATTGTTCTTTACAAATCTCGTAATGGGCTACAGATTGAAAGGAACGAGTGGCGGTTTCAAAACAGCTTGGGCCAATGCGGATGCGCCGTTCTTTCGCAGATTGGTTGATACCATACATCCGCGTATACTGCTCTGTTTGGGCAAGGATACCTTTCGGTGTACGCTTCGTGCGCTTGGATTGCAGCGCCTGCCGGTTATACGCAACTATAATCGATTCATCGAAAGCAGTGAAAACCCTGTTAAAATCCATCTTTGTAATGGCGAAACTGCGCTCGTTTTTGCACTTGCGCACTGCGGCGTTATGGGTACACTAAACCGCAATCGCGGAACAAACGAAAAAGTATCTCTCAATAAACAGATACAGGATTGGTCAAAAATCACACCTTTTCTCTGCGAAATCTGAGCGCCCTGCAACTCAAATTCTCACTCGCTATAGACAAAGAATACGCTGCCGGCACATTTACCGGCAGCGTATTCTTACGTTTTCGAGTCGCGAAGCCACTGCTGGAACTCCTCCAGCGAGATGATCTCGCGGTCACACTTCTTCTTTTCTTCTCTGGCATGCTCGCTCCACGCATAAAACTGCTCGTCGGTGATGCGCCCGGCCTTGATCCATGCGAAGCGCTTTTTGTACTCCTTGCGATACGCCTTGAAAATCGGGTCGTCGGTCTGTTTTTTTGTCCACTGCCGGAACGCGCCGATCTCGCGGCAGCGCTGCTCGCCGTACTTCACGGGACGCTCGCAGTACTCCGCGCTTACGCGCCCGGTCTGCGGGAACCAGCGGCCGCAGTTCTTGCAGCGGCGCACGGTCACGCCGCGCTCGACGCAGCTTCGCAGCGAATAGTCGATCATATCCCGCACGGCGGACGAGTACAAAACAGGCGCACAGCGGCCCGGTTCGACCGGTTCAAAGCTCAGCGGGATCGGCTCAAATCGGAACAGCTCCGGATCTCTCGGCTGGTCGTGATGATAGTTTTTCGCCGCCTGTTTCTGCGGTTCACGCCCGGC
>QWCE01003268.1_pt1 | contig 18294 bp, 10 predicted proteins | sample 1972531 | NCBI WGS metagenome assembly QWCE01 (sample SAMN09866716, study PRJNA288562) | Human gut metagenome isolate term4_stool, whole genome shotgun sequencing... | reverse complement strand
AACTAAACATAAATCTCATTCTAATTTCGGCGAAGATTCTGCAAAGCTGTCTGAGATTAGCGAGAAATTCAGTGAGATTCCCGTAAGCTTGTCTGAGATTAGCGAGAGTTAGCAAGACAAAGCTCCGATCAGCTCATTGACGTCTGATATATGATTCTCCTCTAGATAGTTAGAGAGTCCGTGAGCAAGCTTAGAGGCAATGTCTGGCTCTACAAAGTTGTAGGTGCCGACTTGTACGGCTGTGGCGCCAGCCAGTAAGAACTCAACCACATCCTCCACAGAGGCTATGCCACCGAGTCCTACGACTGGGATCGATACAGCTTGCGCCACCTGCCATACCATACGGACGGCTATAGGCTTGACAGCTGGGCCACTCAGACCTCCAGTGATTGTGGATAGCTTCGGTTTGCGCGTCTTGACATCGATCGCCATACCGAGGAGCGTATTAATCAGAGAGAGACTATCTGCGCCAGCCTCTTCGGCAGCGCGAGCTATCGCTGTAATGTCAGTAACATTGGGCGAAAGCTTGACCATCAGGTGCCCTTTGTAAGCTTTCCGCACCGCTGAGACCACTTCGTAGGCGCTCTCGCAGTGGACGCCAAAGGACATACCGCCTTCTTTGACATTCGGACAGCTAATGTTTAGCTCTATGGCGCGCACCTTTGGGTGATCGTTTAGTCGCTCAGCGCAAGCCACATAGTCATCTATCGTAGAGCCACTCACATTGACGAGAACCTCTGTATCGTAGTGACTTAGCTGAGGGAGGATATGCTCTACGAGATAGTTCACTCCCCTATTCTGCAGCCCCACACAGTTGAGCATGCCAGCCGTCGTCTCTGCCATACGTGGATAGGGATTGCCTTGTCGTGGATGTAGCGTAGTCCCCTTGACTATAAATCCACCTAGCTCATTAAGATCTTGAAATGGATCAAACTCCAGCCCATATCCGAAAGTACCAGAAGCAGTTAGGATAGGATTCTTCAGGGTAATGCCTCCCCCTATATTGACCGATGTGCTTACCATAATAGTTGATCAAAGTTAAAGACAGGGCCTTCCGTACAGACACACGTGTTCCCCTGGTTTGCAATGTTTTCCACACAGCATAGGCATGCTCCCACGCCACAAGCCATGAGGTTTTCGAGAGAAGCCTGCCCTGGCACGTTGTGCGCTTTTGCCCAGTTGTGGATAGCACGCATCATAGGGCGAGGACCGCAGGTGTAGACCATAGAGTACTTGTCTAGCTCTAGCTCAGGAGCCGCTAGGACGGCACCCCGCGTGCCATATGATCCATCATCAGTCGTGTAGCTGTAGGAGCAGCCGATCTGCGCTATCTCATCTCGCAGTATCAGTAAGGAAGCGGTGCGAGCGCCTATGATCAGGTGCGGTCTCACTCCCGATAGTTGCTGCAGATGACGAGCGAGCATGATGATGGGTGCCATCCCCACCCCACCAGCGATTAGGAGCGGACGCTCGCCAGCTATCGTGGGGTCTGTGGCAAAGGGAGTTCCTAGAGGTCCGACAATATTCACCTTGTTCCCCTCTTTTAGGTCGCATATATAGTTGCTACCACGCCCTACGCGCTGCACCAAGAGCGTTAGGCATAGATCCTCTCTAGACCACTTGTATATGGATATGGGACGCCGCAAGAGTATTCCCGCAGGGCGACAGTCTACCTGTACAAACTGCCCAGGCGCTACACCTTGTAGCCACGAGGTATCGTCAGAGGAGACCTCTAGTCTTAGGGTAAGTAAGTGATAGCGTGGCGCTACCTGCTCGTTGTGCAGGACAGTCGCATCAACGATAGCAGGCTGTGATGTTGTGATCCGATCCATATACATTGATTTGTAAGCGTGTTAGGAGCTGTTGCACCCCGCCCAGGGGCTGGACGGCTTCTACTGGGACAAAAGTACAGCTTTTTGCTGGCTTAAAAGCAAAGCCTAGCGAGCAAATTAGTATTTCTAGGAGGCTCTCAGCTTTTATAATGCATCAATCCTATTCAGGAGACGACCTTGCTGTGCTCTTTGTCGTAATTAATCCTTATATTTGTAGGCTAAGAACGGCACTCCTAGATAAATGGATCAGAATAAACAGACAGTTCCACATACAGACACTCCCAGCGATAGCGACACACACGCCTCTGCTTCTGAGCAAGAGCTATGGGCGATGGGCGCTATCGAGGTGCATGGCGCTCGTGTGCACAACCTCAAGAATATAGATGTCTCCCTACCTCGTCACAAGTTGACCGTCGTGACGGGACTCTCGGGGAGTGGCAAGTCGTCGCTTGCTTTCGACACCTTACTAGCAGAGGGACAGAGACGCTATCTAGACACTTTCTCCTCCTATGCTCGTAGCTTCATCGGGGGCGGTGGCGGACGACCGGATGTCGATGAGATCGTAGGACTCAGTCCTGTCGTAGCTATCGAGCAGAAGAGCGCCTCGACCAATCCCCGCTCTACCGTCGGCACCGTGACCGAGATCTACGACTACCTCCGTATCCTCTATGCACGTGTCGGCACCCCTTACTCCTACCTCACAGGCAAGGAGATGGTGCGCTACACCGAGGAGCAGGTCGTGGAGCATATCATGGAGCAGTATGCCAATGAGGGGATCTACATACTAGCTCCCATCGTGGTCGATCGTAAGGGTCACTACCGCGAGCTCTTCGAGCAGATGAGACGTCGAGGCTTCCTGCACGCTTACATTGACGGTGAGGTGTGCGAGCTGACGCCTGGGATGCGACTCAACCGCTTCTCCATACACTATGTCAGTGTCGTGGTGGACAAGTGCTCCGTACGAGAGAGCAATAAGCAGCGCATCACCGAGGCGGTAAGCATAGCGATGAAGCTCGGTGAGGGTGTCATCGACGTGATGCGACGCGATAGCACAGAGATACAGCATCTGAGCAAGCGACTGATGGACCCCGAGAGCGGTATCGCCTATCCAGACGCTTCGCCAGCCGACTTTTCGTTCAATTCGCCTCGTGGCTACTGCAAGCGTTGCAAAGGCTTGGGCCGTGTGGGCGTACTAGACATAGACAAGGTCGTGGCCGACCCTAAGGTCTCCATACGTGATGGCGCCATCGTGCCTATCGGACGCTACAAGAAGCGCAGCCTGCTCTTTACCTCTATTGAGGAGATCTTGACGGAGCACGGTTGTACGATAGACACCCCCTTTGAGAAGATTCCTGCAGAGGCTGTTGATCAAATCTTCTTTGGCATTGACTCGGACGACTCCGACGATGAGGGCGAGGCGCACTTCGCCTTCGAGGGTGTCTCCCAGTATGTGCGAAATCTAGCCGAGGATGACGACGCTACCGCCTCCATGCGTAGCTGGGCGGAAGAGTTTCTGACAGAGCAAACCTGCCCCGAGTGCAACGGGCGAAGACTCAACCCGATAGCTCTCAGCTACAAGCTAGCAGGCTACACCATCGCCGACCTGACGGAGCTAGATCTAGACCGTCTAGAGGGGCGACTGCGTGAGATCGAAGGACAACTGACGAAAAATCAACAGAAGGTGGCGCACGAAGTCATCAAAGAGATACTTCTCCGACTCACCTTCCTGCTAGATGTGGGGCTTTACTACCTGACGCTCGCTCGCCCCTCCGCTTCGCTCAGTGGTGGCGAGTCTCAGCGCATACGACTAGCCACGCAGATAGGCACGGGTCTGGTTGAGGTACTCTATATACTAGATGAGCCAGGCATTGGTCTGCACCAGCGGGATAACCGTATGCTCATCGATGCGCTCAAAAAGCTTCGTGATGCGCAAAACACGGTCCTCGTTGTAGAGCACGATCGTGATATGATGTTCGCAGCCGACTACCTGATCGATATGGGTCCAGGAGCGGGGCGTCTCGGCGGGCATGTGACCTATCAGGGGCCTCCCTCTGCGATTGGTGACACGCATACGCTCACCTGCGACTATCTGACCAATAGACTAGCCATCCCCCTACCTGTTAGCTACCGACAGCCTACCGATGACGCATGGCTACACCTCAAGGGCTGCACAGGCAATAACCTTAAGAACGTAGATGTCTCTATCCCGCTAGGCCTCTTCGTCTGCGTCACTGGCGTATCGGGGAGCGGTAAGTCTTCGCTCATCAACGGCACGCTCGTGCCGATCATCTCGCAGCACCTCTATCGTAGCAAACAGGCGCCACTCCCCTACTCCTCTGTCGAGGGCTTGGAGCTGATTGACAAGATAGCTTTCGTAGACCAGTCGCCACTAGGTCGCACGCCGAGGAGCAATCCTGCGACCTACACGGGGCTCTTTAGCGAGATACGCAATCTCTTTGTCCAGGTTCCCGAGAGCCGTGCTCGAGGGTACAAGCCAGGGCGCTTTTCCTTTAATGTCAAAGGCGGACGCTGCGAAGAGTGCAAGGGCAATGGCTACAAAACCATCTCTATGAACTTTCTCCCCGACGTGACCATCCCGTGTGACGTGTGCCGTGGCAAGCGGTACAACCGTGAGACCCTCGAGGTACGCTACAAGGGCAAGAGCATTGCCGAGGTGCTAGACATGACCTTCAACCAGGCGGTCGAGTTCTTTGAGCATATCCCCGCCCTCTACCGCAAGCTCGCTACGCTGCAGCGCGTCGGGCTAGGCTATGTCAAGCTGGGTCAACCCTCCACAACCCTCTCGGGCGGAGAGAGCCAGCGTGTCAAGCTAGCGACCGAGCTTTCGAAGCGAGACACGGGACGCACCCTTTACGTCCTCGATGAGCCGACCACGGGTCTACACTTTGAGGACATACGCGTCCTGCTCAAGCTGGTCAACGAGCTAGTAGACCGTGGCAATACGGTACTCATCATCGAGCACAACCTTGATGTGATCAAGAGTGCCGACTACCTTATTGATATGGGACTCGAGGGCGGACGCAACGGCGGCGAGGTTATCTTCGCCGGCTCACCTCTAGAGATGGCTCAGTGCCCAGACAAGCAGAGCTACACTGCGCAGTATCTCAAGGAGGAGATGCAGCGCACCCCAACCACAGAATCAGACGAGCAGGCTTCCTAAGCCATTCACTCATAGACACCTATTTATCTACTGGATTATGGAACAGACAGATCCCAAGAAACTCTCCAACCGCTATTGCCCCGAAGGCATGAGCGTCGAGGCGTGGCAGATAGCCCTTCGCAAGCAGTTTGCCGAGCAAAACGAGTTTACCGTCTCTCATCTAGACAACAACCGCATCTGGGGCGACTACATGGTGCAGAGCGGAGCTAACCATTATCGTGTTGCCTTCCGTGGCGTACGGAGCGACCGCAACTACTGCGCTTGTCTAGACTTTCGCACCAGCGGACTAGGCACCTGCAAGCATGTCGAGGCGGTCATCAACTACCTCTCGGAGGAGGTCCCCGGCTATCCCTGGGGCACCACACCCTTCCAGCCCGACCGTACCTCTATCTTCATCAGCTACAAGGGCGGACGCACCATCGAGTGCAGCATAGGCAAGGGCAAAGAGGAGCTCTATGCCGACTGGCAGGCACGTTACTTCGAGGGCACACTCCTCCCCCCGAAGCATTACCACCTCATAGACCAAATAACAGAAGAGGCCAAGGAGCTCTCCAGCACCTTCCAGTGCTACGACGATGTCTACGAGATGATCCGTAGCTATCTCCGTCTGCACAACTGGCGCGAGCTAGTCGCACGCACGCTCCCCGATGGCGAGCTATCACAGCCCTATGCGCAGTCTATCGCTAGCCCAGAGATGTGCCAAACGCTCTACAAGCTCCTCTATCAGAGCTACGGCATCATACCAGCGCCTCATAGCGAGACCATCATAGAGCCTATCATAGCGCTGATGCGCTTCATCTCGGTCCATGACGCTGGGCGCATGCTGATCGTGGTGCGCAGTGAGGAGGAGCAAAGCCTTTGGAACACAATGCTCGACCAGAGAGGTGTCACCGAGGGCGTCACCGTGGCGCTCTCCTCTGAGGTTAATAGACAAAACACAAGCATCTCAGGAGCCTACAGCCTAGTCTTTGTCGCTTGTGGCGAAAAGCTCAGCAAGTGGACCGATCCCATATCCATTGCGCTCAAGCGCCTGGCCATCAAGCATCTCTACATCTCCGTACCGCACCTATCGCTCTTCACGCCCCTGCAGTTTTCCTCTATCACGCAGCACATCGACCCCTATCTGCTGGGACCGACCTACATCTTTATAGAGGATGCCAAGCAGTTCTTCCCGATGACCGACCTCCCCGAGCGTCTCCCCGAGCGTCTCGAGGGTTTGGTCACCTTTCTGCCCGATGACCCGACCATACGCACCTACGAGCCTCAGCAGCCGAGCACTCCGAGCAATGAACCCGCATGCGACGACGAGACGCTCCCCTACCAGCTCCTCCAGACGCTACGTGACGCCATCGCCGATCCCAAGCGACGCACACGCCTCCTCGAGACGCTAGACTCGATCCTTCAGGAAGAAGAGCACGAGTAATATGGTAGACCTCACTGCACTCAACGAAGCACAGCGAGCTGCCGTCGTCTATAACGAAGGGCCCGCCCTAGTCATCGCTGGGGCGGGCTCGGGCAAGACCCGCGTCATCACCTACAAGCTGGCTCACCTCGTAGACCAGGGATGGAACCCCCAGCGACTCTACGCACTCACCTTTACCAACAAAGCGGCCGGCGAGATGCGCTCACGTGTCAGCGAAATGCTTGGCGAGGGCATCGCTTATAGGCTACGCATGGGCACCTTTCACTCCATCTGTGGACGTATCCTACGACGCTACGCCCCACTGCTTGGCTACAGCCAGGACTACTCCATCTACGATACCAGTGACACCAAGGCGCTCATACGCAACTGCATCAAGGAGCTAGACCTCAGCGACAAGAGCTACACCCCGACGCGTGTCCTCAAGCGCATATCCGATGCGAAGAATATGCTCATCTCCCCGCAAGCCTATGCCGCCAATCAGGAGATACGCAAGTACGATACGATGAATCATGAGGGCGAGCTATACAAGCTCTACAGCCTCTACACCCAGCGCTGCAAGGAGAGCAACTCGATGGACTTCGACGACCTGCTCTTCCTCCTCAACGTCCTCATACGTGACTTCCCCGAGGCGCACCAAGAGATCAAGAGCGGTATAGACTTCCTCCTCATCGATGAGTATCAGGATACAAACACCTCGCAGTTTGAGCTAGCCCGTCACCTCGTCGCCGACCACAACCGCATCTTTGCCGTGGGCGACGATGCTCAGAGCATCTACTCCTTCCGAGGGGCGCGCATTGCCAATATTCTAAGCTTCAAGCAAGCCTTCGCCGGCGCCAAGCTCTTTAAGCTAGAGCAAAACTACCGCTCCACAGGCCATATCGTGAGCAGTGCCAATGCCCTCATCGAGCACAACCAGCAGCGCATCCCCAAGGAGGTCTACACCGACCTCGGCGAGGGCGAGAAGCTACAGCTCTACCACTACACCTCGTCGGACGAGGAGGCGACACGACTCATTGACATCATCACCCAGCGACACGATGAGGAGGAGATACCGCTCTCTGACCAGACCATCCTCTACCGCACGAATGCGCAGAGCCGTAAGTTCGAGGAGGTCCTTCTCTCGGAGGGCATCCCCTACGTCATCTACGGAGGCATGGCCTTCTACGCTCGTGCCGAGATCAAAGACGCTATAGCTTACCTCCAGCTCATCATCAACCCGCACAACGAGCTGGCGCTCCGCCGAGCCATCGCCTATCCACGCAAAGGCATTGGCGACAAAACCCTCGAGAAGGTCGCTCTCTATGCACAGCAGCACAGCCCGCAGCTATCACTTTACGATGCACTCTGCGCTGCTATCGACAGTGCCGACCCCGTCGGACTCAGCCGAGGCGTACGCAACAAGATAGCCTCCTTCGTCAATCTCATCGACTCGCTCGCCACCGCTTATCAGAACTACGCCAAGCTGGAGGAGTGGATCGCTCACATACTACGTGAGAGCGGCATCGTCGCTGAGCTCACACGCGAAGACACCGTCGAGAGCCAGGCCAAGCTCGACAACCTCAAGGAGTTTGTCAGCAGTGCCTCCGAGTTTGAGGCGCGCTACAGACAGGACCCGCTCAACCTCTTTGCCGAGGAGCCACTAGGCACCGAACTGCTCAGCGCCTTTGCCCAGCAGATTCCCCTCCTGACCAACCAAGATCAGGACAATGTCGAGCAGCATAGCGGAGCCACCCCACAGGATCGGCTACAGCTCATGACCATCCACGCAGCCAAGGGACTAGAGTTCCCCTATGTCTACATCGCTGGCGTAGAGGAAAACCTCCTCCCCTCCTCGCGTAGCCTCGACACCGCTGAGATGATCGAAGAGGAGCGCCGACTCCTCTACGTCGGCATCACACGAGCCCAAAAGCTCTGCACCCTCAGCTATACCAGCATACGGACACGCAATGGTAAAACCGAGCTCATGATCCCCAGTCGCTTCATCGCTGAGTTACCACGGGCGCACTACACCCTCCACGAGGAGGCAGCCCCCATCGGGACCAGCGTGCGTAGCTTCGCCAACAGCTACCAGCCAACGACCAACAGCCCACGGCCAACAGCCAACAGCCAACAGCCAATGGCCAACAGCCAACAGCCAACCCCCCAGCAGATGCTTGCGAAGAGTTCCCCCGTCAACGCCCTCGAGAGCCTCGACGGCTACCACGTCGGTGACCGCGTGCGCCATCCGCGTCATGGCGACGGTGAAATACAGCGCATCGAGAGCGCCATGGGCGGTAAGCTCACCATCCACTTCGACGACGGCCGGACCCGCGAAGTCCTCATCCGCTACACCCACCTAGACCATATATAAGGTGTAGCAAACACACCCTAAGGCTCTAGTCCTGCATCACCTTATTGTAGAGCGAGTTGTAATCCTTGACCACGCCAAACTTGACTTGGCTGTCTGAGATCGAGGCGAAGTGTTGCTCTGCACACTTTATCTTCGCCACCTCTACATCGCGCAGTTGTTCTAGCTCCTCCGTGCCTTTCGACTCTGCCACGAAGTAGATATGCTTCACCTCACCCTCACGGAAGACGACAGCCCAGTCGGGATTGTACTTACCCACAGGCGTATTGATGTAAAAGCCTCGCGGCAGCTTCGTGTAGACCTCCACAATATCCTCCCGCTCCAGATGCTCTGCAATGCGCTTCTCAACCCCCTGGCTGTCCACCACCACTAGATCATAGAGCGACTTCTTGCTACGGATTGCATTCACATTGATACGACCGCGTAGCTCCTGCGCTGAGAAGATATTCGTCTCGTAGCGCTGATCCAGCTTGTGGTAGGTGATATGCTCTACGACTGCGCTAGCCTTCTGCGCATTGATGATGTTGCCCGCACGGATGATAAACTCCTCGGGATTCTTGCGGTACATCTCGAAGGTATGAGGCTGTATCTCGTGCAGTATGCGAGCTACCGTGATACGCTTCAGACCGCTCTTCTGCACCAGTTCACCTACGAGGTCATAGCGCACACCACGAGCCACTGTCTCCTCCACGCGTACCGTCCGTGTGGCACCCTGCAGCATCGCACGATACTCCGCAAGTTCCTCCCTAGTCTGTATCTCCTCCAGTCGGCCCTGCGTGATCGACACACGTATCTCAGTCACATGGAGCGACTCATCGAGAGCAGCCACAGACTTACGGATCAGATCCTCCGTATCAAAGCTCACCTCGTAGTAAGTCTTACTGTTGATACGCTGCCATAGCTCCTGAAACTCCCGCTTGGCAAAGCGCTCCTTCTGAAAGTGTGCCAGATCTCCGCCACGTCCACTGCTCGGCTTCAGCACTTCGGGGTTAAACAGCTTGTCCAGTATCTGGACGATAGCCCCCCTAGCACCTTGCCACTCTTCCAGCTCTAGCTCTCCCGCCTGCTTAGCTTCGTAATACTTATCCGTCAACTGTTGCTTCTTCACGTAGCGTGCCGATATTAGCTCCTCCATGATGGTCGCAGCTTGCTCCCCGCTCAGCGTCAGCTCCTCGCCATTATCGCAGACGATACGCTTACCCTCAAAGAGCTCTTTAGTCACCAGTCGAGCTCGCGAAGTGATACTCTCGGCCAGCTCCGTCTGCAGTGCCTCGGCAAATGCCTTGTAGCTCTCACTAGCCACGATCGTAAGCACATTCACATCATAGACGCCATCACCCAGCTTGTCGCTATCCTGACGCACTCCATCCTGATCCACACAGAGACGCATACCGCGCCCCACCTCCTGACGCTTCTTCACCTCATTGTTGCCCTGCTTGAGCGTACAGATCTGGAAAACATTCGGATTGTCCCACCCCTCCTTCAGTGCCGAGTGGGAGAAGAGAAAGCGCGTAGGCTCCGCCAGTGAGAGCAGCCGCTCCTTGTTACGCATGATCAGCTGGTAAGCATCTGGATCATCTGCTGAGCTCTCGCCACGACGTAGCTTAGAGTCGATCAGCCGACCCTTCTTATCCTGTGCGAAGTAGCCCTCATGCGTAGCCCTCGCCGTGATACCCTCCAGATAGGTACGGTAGGCCGCATCTAGATAAGCGTCCTGCAGTAGCTCCTGGACGACAGAGCTATACTCTTCCTCAAATATCTCCGCCCAGCTACCCTTGCGCGTCTCGCCCCCAGGCTCATAGATACGATACTTATCCACCGCATCGATGAAGAAGAGGCTCAGCACCTTGATGCCCTGATGGTAGAGCTGTCGCTCACGCTCCAGATGCTTCTCGATCGTCGTACGGATCTGTATGCGACGTACCGTCTCCTCACGCACAGCGCCCACCGCCTGACCCTCGTAGATCTCCAGTCCGCCCGTCAGACGTATGCAGCCTCGCACACCATCGATCCGCTCCACACGATAGCCTTCACGATAAGCCTCCAGCTCACCACTAGCCTCATAGAGGTCAAAGCCCTCCCCCACCAGACGTGTCGCCGTACGCAGACCCGTACGTGTCGCTGCATCAAAGCTGATACGAGCACGAGGATTGTGACTCGACAAGACGAGCGAGTCTAGATAGACATAGCCACTCGTAGCGGTCGTACCCACCTGCTCTATGCCCATCACCTCGATCTTCTTCACCAGTCGCTTGTTAAAAGCATCAATAGCATCCAGTCGGTAGACCTGATTGTACAGATCCTCTGGTCTATGCGTAGCACTATATAGGAGTGAGAAGAGTGGATTAAACTCTCGCAGCCCCTTACGCGTGTTGTTATTCTTATTAGCACCCAGCACACTTTGTGGCTCATCAATGATCAGGATAGGATGCGTCTCAGCAATCACATCGATAGGACGACGCCACGCAAATTCCTCCAGTCGCATCTTGATACGCCGAGCATCCGCCCCTCTAGCGTTGAAGGCCTGCGTATTGATCACCATCACATGGATCTTAGAATCTTCGGTAAACTGCTTGATAGCTGCCAGCCTCCCACTATCATAGACGAAGTGCTGCATACGCTCGCCATACTCCTCGGAAAAGTGGTCAGCCATCATCTCCAGACTCTTGATCACTCCCTCACGGATCGCCACGCTAGGCACCACGATGATATACTTCGTCCAGCCGTAGTGCTTGTACAGTTCATACATCGTCTTGATATAGGTGTAGGTCTTGCCCGTACCCGTCTCCATCTCGATGCTCAGTGCCAGCTGACCACCAGCCGTGCGCTGTAGAGTCTCTATTGGCTTGAGATCCTGTGTCTGCTGCACCTTACGGATATTCTTCCTCAGTAACTCATCGCTCAGCACGACTTTTTGATTGCAAAAGCTCTCGAACGCGATCTGATTTCCCCCCTGCCCCTGCTCCATATAGTAGCTTAGGGCATCCTGCAGTGGCTGTCCGCTAAAAACATCTACCACCGCACGGGCTGCCTCCTGCTGAAAGAGCTGATGCTTGAATTGTATCTTCATACTCCTATATTATTGTCTGATCAATCTTCTCTCCTTAAGACTTCGTCCCTCCGTGGGGATCGTTTCGTCCCTCCGTGGGGATTTTTTGATCCCTCCCTTGGGATTTTTTCGTCCCGCCCTGGGTGGGATATATTTGTCCCATAAGCTTGGGACAATATCTCACGCAGATTATCCTCTCCGTGGGGGCTTCACATAGTGCTCTTCGTAGGCGAGGAACTCCGGCTCTACACCAGGCGCCATCTCCGCAAAGAGTTCGCGGATATAGGTCTGATCTTCTGGCGCAATCACCTCGTCACCACGACGCATACGCGCCATCAGCGACCGACCGAAGTGCTCCTCCAGACGCTTATGTAGCGCCTCCTGCGTGTCTCCCGTGAGTGCGCCATAGCGCCAGCGCATACCACGGGCATAGCGCCTTAGCTCCCACCGATGGAAGGCGGGACAAAGCTCATACCCGCCCGCCTGCTCTATAAGGCGGGGATTGACAATGCTCAGGAGCGTCGCATCTCGATCTATCTCCTGCAGAGCCCTATGCCACAGCGTGCACTCCTCATGGCGAGGGCACTGCGGCGCATAGCAACTATTCTGTTCCATTGAAATCATATTCTCTCTGTCATATTATAAATCCCACGAGTAGCCCGCTGTAGGGACGCACGATCTGTGCGTCCGTTGTCGAACGACATAACGTGTAACTCAGTAACCTTTAACGGAGACGGACGCACAGATCGTGCGTCCCTACAAAGGGTTACACGTATCGTCGTTACTCGTCTCATCGCTCGCTCTTACAGCACGTAGACATTGCGGTACACATCCACCTCGCTCCAGCCACACTGCTGCTTGAAGAGTTCGTACACATTGAGCTTGTCCGCATCACTCGTGAAGCAACTCTCACGGAATATAACCCGCTTAGGCGCCAGTGCGGACATGTGGCGTATCGTCTCCAGTGTGATGTCTCGGTCGAAGCAAGCCACCAGGTCACCCTCATTGACCACGTAGAGGCGCTTACCATCCACCTCCTCCATGCGCATCGGGTAGCTCAGCTGCACGCCCCAGTCGACCATACAGCCGAAGAGCAAGTCCAGCTCCGTACGCCCAGGCTTCACCAGATCCTCCTCCTGCTTGTAGATATCCATCTGCGTCACTGCGCTAGGCTCAATGTAGACATCCTGCATGTTGGACGAGTCCAGACGCAGCACACGAAAACCCGCGTCCAGCTCGTCACCCTGCAGCGCATGCTCATCGCGAATCTTACGTCCCGCACGACGAATACGCTCCTTACCAATTTCGCAGATTGTATCGTAGCCTGCCTTGCGCGCCTCGCTACCCTCTGGTGTCTCCTCGCGCAACTGCACACAAATGTAGCGACGCTTACCTCCATCCTCTGCATTGAGTTGCATCACCGCATGCGCCGTCGTCGCCGACCCGCTGAAGAAGTCGAGAATCAGAGAGTCCTTTGATGTACCTAACTCCAACACACGCCTGATGGTGTATGGCGATTTTGGATAATCAAACAATTGTGCTTCAAAAAGTTCTTTTACAGCCTCTGTCCCTCTCTCGTTAACAAATTCTTTTTCATCCCAGATACTACGTTGCATCTTGGTCGCTTTCCGATACTTTTGAACTATCATATAGCCCCCTTTTTGATTGGCCTTACCAAAAATCTCCTTATTCAATGCAGCGCGAGCTTTTTCTTCTTTTCCCCAACGCCAAACAGTTTGAACACCTTGAGACTTTGCAGGATAAACTTCAATAAATCCAATTTGAGGCTCTAAAGAAAGCTCCATTAAGCCATTGTTATCTATTCTTTTGGGGTTTACGTAAAAAGGATAGCATAGATTAGGACGATTCTTGTTGTTAAATTTAATATTCCTATTTCGCAACTCCATCAGATTAAACCCTCCTTCTTCGTCTGTAAATTGGAACTTCTTATCCTTCTCTTTAATTGGGTTCAGTATAGCATTTTCGCTTTTGCCATAAATAAGGATGTAATCATGTTGTAGTGCTATCCCTCCATAATCTCTACCACCACGGTTATTCATCACAACAGACGAGCTTTTAAAGTTGTTTTCCCCGAAGACTTCGTCGCAGATGCAGCGGAGGTGGTGCACTTCGTTGTCATCGACAGAGATGAAGATGACGCCATCATTGGCGAGGAGCGTACGAGCCACCAGTAGACGACTATAGATCATAGAGCACCAGTCGGAGTGGTAGCGCTGTGCCGTCTTGGGATTGCTGCGCAGGCGGCGACCCTCCTCATCGACATTACCCATCAACTCATCCTCCTCCTCACAGCTCATAGCGAAGTCATCCTCATAGACGAAGTCATTGCCCGTATTGTATGGGGGATCGATATAAATCATCTTGACCCGCCCTAGGTAAGCACGCTGGAGGAGCTTGAGCACCTCGAGGTTGTCCCCCTCAATGTAGAGGTTCTTTGTGGTATCCCAGTCGACACTCTCCTCCGGAACGGGGCGGAGCGTCTGGCGGGTAGGCTTAGCCGCAGCACGCTTCGCCTCCTGCTTGCCAACCCAAAGGAAGCCGAAGGTCTCCTCGTCGCTCTCGCGTATCGTATCGCCCAGTAGCTCGCGGAGCTGGTCCCAGTCCACACGATAGGTCAGCTCGCCACTCGGCTCGCGTGTCTCGGTAAACGCTCCTGGCACCAGCTCTCTCAGCGCCTCAAGCGTGCTATCGCTATGTGAGGCGGAGCTCATCTCTAGTTTCTTAAAGTCCATATCTCTGTCGTTCTTTTGATACGCTTGCAAATGTAATGATTTCAACCCAAGCAAGCGTCGACGTGGAGGATAAGAGCTTTGTACTCGATGGTTTGCGGCACGTACGGTTTGCGGTGGATTGAGGTTAGGTTGTCGCTTTTTTGTACCTTTGGCACTGCTAACTGAATGCTGTCGCACGAGCGATAGCCACAACGAAACAGAAACATATGCCTGAGATAAACCCCGAAAACATTATCATCCCCGACTCGGCTCTCACGAAGGATGAGATCGTAGATAGTATCGTCAACTTCAACCTAGCTGACACGCTCGGCTCTTGGGTTGATAAAGCTCTTGATATAGGTATCCGCGTACTGCTAGCACTCGTCATATTCTATATCGGTCGCTGGCTGATAGGTCTTATCATGAAGGGCATCACCCGACTCCTTGACAGGCGTGTCCAGGCGCTTGGCTTGCGGCACTTCGTCCGATCGATAGCGCGTGCGGGGCTCTGGGTTGTACTGATCATTGTGGTGATCAATATCCTTGGCTTTGCAGCTGTATCCTTCGCTGCCTTGCTTGCTTCTCTCGGTGTGGCTATCGGTATGGCTCTCTCTGGTCAGTTGCAAAACTTCGCTGGTGGAGCTATCATCTTGATCACACACCCCTTCCGCATTGGCGACTACATTGTTTACCAAGATGTCGAGGGTACGGTATATGATATCGGTATCTTCCACACCTCTATCACTACTACGGACAATACAAAGATCTACCTGCCTAATGGTAATCTGAGCACCAACATCATCAAGAACACCTCCGAGATGCCTAATAGACGGTGTCAGTGGAAGTTTCTCGTGGACTACGACGTGCCTTTCGAGCGGGCCAAGGGAATCCTCCTCACGGAGCTTCTCAAGGATCCGCGCGTGCTACAGGATCAAGGGGTGCTAGCCGTCATCTCGGATATGACGGAGAGCAACTATACGATCATGATCCGCGTGTGGTGTACCAATGACAATATGTGGGATCTCTTCTGGGACTTCAACGGTAGAGCTACCGAGCTCTTTGCGGGCGAAGGCTTCCCACGTCCATACTCCAAGGTTGAGCTACGTAATAGCACTCCATATAATAAGGAGACCAAGTCTGACGACTAGTCTCTTGTGTCTCGCTTTTTAACTCTATTCATCGGCTCCTAGAGAGCCTATGTCTGATTCGTATGAATATATCTTTCAACTGGTTACAGCAATACCTACCTCGTCTAGAGGGTTATAATCCAAATGAAGTGGCGGAGACGCTCACGGCCATCGGTCTTGAGGTGGCTGGCGTCGAGCAGACGGAGTCTGTACGAGGCGGTCTGCGTGGTGTCGTCATAGGACGCACGCTCACGTGCATCCCCCACCCTAACTCGGACCACCTGCATGTCTGCACGGTCGATCTCGGCGAGGAGGAGCCTGTGCAGATCGTCTGTGGAGCACCCAATGTGGCTGCTGGTCAGACGGTCGTCGTCGCTACTGTCGGGACCACGCTATACGGGCCCGATGGCGAGCCTTTTAAGATCAAAAAGTCCAAGCTACGTGGTGAGCCTAGCATGGGTATGATTTGCTCGCAAGTGGAGATAGGCATGGGCTCTGACAGCTCTGGCATCTGGGTGCTAGAGGATGAGACGGTGCAGCCTGGGACACCGGCGGCTGACTACTTTGACCTAGCCAGTGACACCGTCATAGAGATAGACATAACGCCTAACCGTGTCGACGCAACCTCGCACTATGGCGTGGCACGCGACCTAGCGGCTTACTACTCCTATCGTGAGGGTAAGGTAATCCGTGCGGAGCGTCCTACCCTGACGAAGCCTCAGTCGGTCGATGCGAAGATTTCTGCCATACAGGTTGAGATGGAGGTCTCCGCTGAGGATTGTCCTCGCTACCAGGGGGTGACGATACGTGGTCTGAAGTGCGTCGAGAGCCCTGACTGGCTCAAGGAGCGACTACAAAGCATCGGCCAGCGTCCTATCAATGCGGTGGTTGATGTGACCAACTTCGTCTTACATGAGATCGGACAACCGCTACACGCTTTTGACGCTCAGAAGATCGCTGGCGGGAAGCTACGCATAGCTCATCTCCCTGCTGGCACGCCTTTTACCACCTTGGATGGTGTAGAGCATAAGCTCACAGGCATGGAGAATATGATCTGCGACAGCCAGCTCACACCGCTTTGCATCGGAGGCGTGATGGGCGGACTGGACTCGGGCGTGACGATGGAGACGACAGACATATTTATAGAGGCGGCGAACTTCAATACAACGATCACACGTCGCGCTGCTAGAAGTCACGGGCTGAGCACCGACTCCTCTTTCCGCTTCGAGCGTGGACTAGATCCTGAGGCGACTGACTGGGCGCTCCAGCGCGCTGTATCTCTTATTCAGGAGATCTGCGGAGGTACGCTAGCAGGTGAGACGGTGGATCACTATCGTATGCACCTAGATCCCGTAGAGTTGACGATCTCTACGGACTATGTCTCTCGTGCTATCGGCCGTGATCTAACGGCAGAGCAACTACAGCTCATCTTAGACGCTCTAGAGATGTCGCCTAAGGCTGTGGAGGGCGGAGCTTTTGCCATCTCTGTGCCTCGCTATCGCTACGATGTGACACGCCCAGTGGATGTCGTCGAGGAAGTGCTACGCATCTACGGTTACAATGCCGTCCCGCTATCGGGTTATGTGCATGCGAGTCTCTCTAAGCAGAGCGACCAAGACCATATCTATCACGCTCAGCTCAAGCTCTCGGAGCTACTCACAGGCTTTGGCTATCGGGAGATATTGAACAATTCGCTCACCTCTCGGCAATACTTTGAGGGACAAAAGGCTTTTGACCCTAACCAACTCGTGCCGATAGAGAATCCGCTGAGTCAAGAGCTCAACGTGCTACGCCCCACCCTCCTCGTGGGCGGCCTAGAGACGATCTCTGACAATGTACACCGCAAGCAACCTTACTGTGCGCTCTATGAGTGGGGCAACGTCTACCGCTACAAGCAGAACGACCAGGCAGCTACACCCCTAGACCAGTACACTCAAGCTCATAGACTAGGGCTGTGGCTCTCTGGGACGCTCATGCCAAACAGCTGGACGACCGCTGGCGAAGAGACTTCTCCCTATATGCTGCGAGGAGTTGTTGAGAAGCTCCTAGCGCATATGGGCTTTACGACAGAGGACTACTCGGTGACTACACCAGCCGAATGCCACGACCTATGGAGCGACGTAGTCTGCTACACCGATAGAGAGGGCAAGAACCTTGCCTACGTAGGAGTCATTAGTAACTACTGGCTTACGAAGTGCGACATCAAGCAGCCTGTCTACTACGCCGAGCTATACAGCGACACCTTGATGGCACATCTGCTACAGCACAAGGTGGTCAGCACGGAGCTCAGCAAGTTCCCAACGGTGAAGCGTGACTTAGCGCTGCTCATCGACAACAACATTACCTACGAAGCATTGGCTAGCACCGCTCGCAAGGCTGAGCGTAAGCTGCTTCAGCGGGTTGAACTCTTTGATGTCTACACGGGCAAGGAGCTACCCTCAGGCAAGAAGAGCTACGCCTTGAGCTTCTACCTACGTGACGACAAGGGTACCCTACGAGATGCCCAGATCGATGCCGCTATGAAGCGCATCTGGCAAGCCATCGAGCAGGAGTACCACGCCACGCTTCGCTAGGCTAGACTAGACTAGACTAGACTAGACTAG
>QWCE01003262.1_pt1 | contig 18309 bp, 23 predicted proteins | sample 1972531 | NCBI WGS metagenome assembly QWCE01 (sample SAMN09866716, study PRJNA288562) | Human gut metagenome isolate term4_stool, whole genome shotgun sequencing... | reverse complement strand
TGTAATCCCGCATTTACTTTGGGAATTTTTTGCAGATAAAATGGGAATTTTCCGTTTTTTCGCTTTAAGTTTCAGCTCCGTTTTTCCCATTTTAAATGCAAGATTTTTTTAAAAGCCGATTAAATATCGTTTAAAAATTGATTAAAATCCTGTAAAAACACACTTTAATTTCTACAACTTTTTAAGTCTTTTAAAGTTGCCCCGGCCCCTTATAATTCCTGCAAACATACCTATTATTTCGCATTCGTCCGCCTTATATCGAACCGGAATATAAGCTTTATTATATGAAATTAAAATAAGCTCGTCTCCTTGCAGCCAGCACTCTTTAATCATTACTCCATCCGGCGTATTTACGGCGTTTATTTCTCCGTTCGCGGTTTTAAAGTCTATTGCTATAAAGCAGACATCTCCATCGCAAATATAAGGCTCCATGCTCTCTCCCACGGCAGTTATTATATCAAGCCGCGACATAGCGCCTACGTTGCTTTTCTCCAAAATCCTTTTATCCATCTTCACATTTGTAAAAAATTCAAAATCGTTTTGCGCGCCACCGCCAAGGCTTGCATTAACATCGAACATTCTTAACGTTTTATAGTTATCATCCGCGTTTAAATCCTGCCCGTAAAAAAACAGATTGATAGAAATTCCTTCTTTACATAGAAAGTCCATTATATTTTTATATGGTGGCGAATTCCTGAATTTGAGCTGCGCATAGTTGTTAGAATCCATATTTATGGCCTTTGCCACATCTACATCCTTTATGATTTTGCCTTTATATTCCGGGCTGTTTGAGAGTATATCTTTGAGCCTTTCGGTTATCTGTTCCATACTTAATTTTTTTGCCATTTTACTTCCTTTATTTATTAAATATAATTAAATTTATCATATTTTTGAAAATAAATACAAAAAAATTATAAAAAATAATAAATTACGCCTGACGACAGCACACACTAAGCTGTATAGAGTTATAGTAGTGCCATAAAAACAAAAATAAAAGGATAAAAAATGATTTACATAAGTCTTGAGGCGAACAGCCCCGAAAATATAGAAAAACTGTTTAACATAGAAGAGGTTTATAGCGATACAATCGTTATTTTGGGCGATAAACTGGGCTTTATAAAAAACGGTAGCAGTTGCGATGAGATATTTTATTTTTTAAAAGGCACTCTTAAAAATACAACCGTGATTTTAAAAAGCGGTGAAAAAATAGAACTCGGCTATTAACCGGGCTAAAAAGCCGTTTTAAACGGCTTTTAAATGCTTAATAATTAGTGATTATAAGCTCATTTGCGCTCCTGCTTTTTGAGGCGGCATTAAGCGAATATCTTGTTTTTATCCGCTTTATTTTAAAATCCTTATAGAGATCTCTAACAACTTCACAATCATTGTAACTGATCACAAACTTTCCTTTTATGTTTTTTAAAATATCGGCAAGATTTATATGATCGTTTATATTAAAGCCATTTGGTGTTTTGTAGTATTTCTCCGTTCCGACATATGGCGGATCTGCGTAGAAAAGAGCCTCTTTATTGTCATACTCCTTTATAAGCTTTTCGTAGCTCATATTTTCTATAACGGCCGTTTTTAGCCTTTTTGAATATAGCATAAAATCCTTGTAGATGTTTTTGGAAGATCTTACGCACTTGCTCATGGCAAAATTTTCCGTTTTGGCGCCGAAGCTGAGGCTTATAAGATAATAATAAAATGCCGCCCTTTGAATATCGCTACGCGGTTTTATCTTTTTAAATTTTATATTATAAAACAACTCTCTGCTCTTTAACATAGTGTTAATTTCCGCTGTAAGGCTGGCCGGTCTTGTTTTTATAATGCGGTGCAGATTTATAAGATCGCCGTTTATGTCGTTTAAAATTTCTATTTTGCTTTTACGTTTTGCGTAAAATACGCTCAAAGCGCCACCGAAGACCTCTATATAGCTTGTGTGTGCCGGAAAAATTTCCGTTATTTGAGAAGCGAGCCTGCTTTTTCCTCCTACCCAGGCAAATGGAGCCCTTATTTTTTCTTTAGCATAAAAAGAGTTTTTAACAGGATTTTCCATCCTAAACTCCTTAAAAAAAATAATTATTTCGGGCTGTTATGATTTTTTAAAATATAATAGCCGTGCATAAAAAGAGTCAGGGGCTTTTTTGGCCCCTGTTTTTATATTTCTTTTAAAGCTATACTTATTTTAAATAGATCAGATCCCGTAAATAAAGGCTCTGCGCTTACCGCACCGCTGCTATAATCAAACCTGGCTGTAAGCTTTTTTTCTTTCGGCGTTCCTAAATCAGCCTTGCTTTCCGCGACACTTAAAAATATTTCACTTTTTGCCGAAATATTTGCCAGTCTTATAAGCGCATCCAATGTTTTTTTACTTATCCAGGCTGTATCCTTACTGCTTACACTTAAATTCCTGGCTTTAGCTTTATTTATAAATACTATTTCGTCCCCATTTAATGCTGTTTGCGTAGCGCTTTGAAACTCCGTGCTTTGGAATTCCGTATCGAAAAACAGCGGCTCGTCCAGAACAATATCGTTTATTTTTAAAAGTTTCATTTTTTTTCCTTTTTTACATACTTAAATTTTTCGGATCTATTTTTACGATTTTTTTTACGGCTCTATCGCCACCTTTTTTAACAAGAATTCCGTTTGTATTTTTCTTATTTTTTGTTGTTGTGCTTTTTTGCGCTATTTTAGCTATTATATCTTTTAAATCCATTATTTTTTCCTATTAAAGCGCACGGCTTCTATCTGCACGGTAGCGCTGTTATGTGCTATTTCATATCGCAGGCTCGTAATTTTAAAAAGCTCGTTTATGACTCCGAATTCCGGCGCGTCTATTTTTATCGTGTCGCCTACTTGATATACTCCTATCGGAACTTTAAACGTTATCGTTTTTTTTACCGTAGCATTTTCCAGGTAATGCCTTATCGCAAATGCCCTTAAAAACGGCTCATCCGCATTTTTACTAAAATTTACGTTTTCTCCATCAACTTCGAACTCGAATTTCACTTCTTCGCCGCCACCTGTAATATTTTCATTCATTTTTGAATTTACTACCATTTCATTATTTCCTCTCTTCCGTCCTTTTTCGTGCAGATAAAGTTTATATCCCACTTTGCAGGATAGTCGAATCTGTCGCCCCTCACGTAATGTTTAAAAAACCACTTTCTGCCGTCATCTTTTATTCTGTTATCATAAGTGCGTCCATTTTTTTCTATCATATCAGGCACATAAAGCCACATCTGAAGCTCGCCACCCCAGGCATCATATCCGCCGAGCATTTCCGTCGAATGATAATATCCCTCTAAATATTCAAGTTGGAAGAATTTAGGGTCACAGCTTGCCAGCCATATATTAAAGTCATCGCGTATTACCCTGTCATAAAAAGACGCCATTTTCAAAAAAATATTTCCTAAACCCTCTTTAGGCTCAACTTTGTATTCACTAAGCCCACCCCAACCTTTAAAAAATTCTATGTTTATGAAGTTTGCTTTTATATTTTTCGCTAAATTCTTTATGTCGTCGATCTCATCTTTAAAGAAATGAGCTTCATATCCGCCATTCCTGAGAAAATCTCCATTATGATGAAAACCTGTCCAGATATAAGTCTCATCCGTTCGAAATCCCTTAAATATGCGTGATAGACTGCCATCGCCAGTTTTTACAAGTACAGTATAGTCTTTATTCTTTTTCGGATTAATACGTAGTTTTTTTGTTATATAGCCGCAACCTTTAATATGGTATTTTATACCGCATTTCTGCCAAACACCGTTGTGAAATATTTTTACGCGGTGCGGCAAAACAAGCTCCATATCGGGCGCAAAATCATTCGGGCAGATAAAAGGTATGATTTTTGCGTATATTTTGTTTGTAGTATAATCATATATGTATTCTTTATCATATCTGTCTAGTTCTTTGAATTTTCCGTTGTAATACTGCTTTAACAGTGATAAATTCGGTGGATATGACTCATCTTTTGTATAAGTTAAAAACGGATAATTACCGAAGATTTTAGGAAACAGAAAATAGTTTTTAAATTTTTGGCTTTTATCCTTTTTAAGCTCATCTACGAAATCTAAAAATTGACTTTGGCGAAAAAGAATTCTTCCAAATGTGAGATTGTCTTTTCCGGCAGGATCCACGTAACGCTCCATCATTCTTTTGTCCCCCATATCGAATTTAAGAACATAATCGTTAAGCTCTCTGTCGAATTGCCACATAAACTTGCCTGTAAGCTTATTTTTTACCAAAAAACAGACTGTTCCTTCGGAAAAATTAAGACCACGCTCCCTGATCTCATTATCGAAATTTTCATCGGAAATTTGTCCGCTTCTAAAGGTATTCGAGCTGTTAATAGGTATAACGTATTCGCCACCTAAGGCTTTGTAATAATCTCTTACAACGTCTCCGCCTCTTAAATTTACTTTATAAAATCCGTAATCATTCATTTATCGCCCCTTTTTAATTTCGTTTTCGCTGATAGTAAATTCATTTGCAAAATACGCTATATACCATATTTTTGCAGGGTTTACGCTGCCATCTATCGTGATTTTTTTTATTCCATATCCTCCAAAATTTACGTTTACTTCTCCAAATGCGTTTACGGTGCTTGCCGTGCCTGCGTCTATATGGAATTTAGCCCCTAAGATGTAATCAGGATCCACGCAAAAATCCGTTATGAGATTAAAGTTTCTGGTGTAATTTGGAGGATAATACCTGTCATTTGCGCATTCAAAATTATATTTAAGCTCCGCATTTTTAAGGCTGGCTTTAAGTTCTACAGTGTGTTCACGTTCATATGGACCGAAAATCGCTCTGTAAATATCCGTTTCATAAGAAATTTTAAGTCTGCCGCTAAGTTTTTTACTAAAAAGAACAACGTTCGTGCCTTTTATAAAATAGTTTATTTCTGCAGGGTCCGGCATCTCTTTAAGCGCCATTAATTCAAAACTCACATTGTCTATCGCGATGTCGTTTATTTTGTTTATATGGCCGCTAAGTCTTATAAAATCCTCATTTTTTAGATCGTATTCCTCTATTGCCGTATAGTTTTTAATAAAATCGGCCTTAAAATTAAGACTTATATCATCTCCGCCGCTATAATACACCCTTGCTAGAGCCCTTAAAGGCGATATCATATATTTGTCGCCCGTTTCTTCATTTTCCCATATTTTTGTATATGCGGGGCTTGCGCTTAAAGGAGCCGGATCTATAGATAGAGTAATGCAGGGCTGCGCGTAAATATCGGCGCTGTCTTCGCCTTTAGCGTTAAATGTTACGGATTTTATATCTTTTGGAGAGGAGATATTAACATTCGCTTCCAAAAAATTGTCCGTATTAAATCTTGCCGCGGGCGCACCGTTTTTTATTCCGATTTCGTCTATACATATTGTGTTTTTATTGTTTTTATAAAACAGTAATCCCAACTCTCCTGTAATAAACTCCGCCAAATCACATAAATCTACGTCCAAAAGCTCTGCAAATTTCGCATTTTCGGCTATATTCGTGTGATTTTCGCACAAAAAGTTGTTTTTTATGTCGGCTAGCGAATTTATATTTTTTTTACCGCCCTTAAAAACATCTTTAAAAACAATCTCTTTTACATTTGCGTCCACATTTATTATTTCATTAAAAACAAAAAATTTACTTAATTTTTTTTCATCAACCCAAATTTCCAATTCATATATTTTTCCCTTAAAAAGGTCTGCATTCAGGCTTCTTGCGCCTATTCTTACCTTAAGAATGTCTATTGGCGTAAATGCCGAGCAGTTAAGATTGTAGGATATTACGTTTTTTAGCTTCTCGTGCGTATCCGAAAATCTTAAAACGGCGCTATAATTTTTAATTTCCATATCACGCCTCCTCGTTAAAAAAATAAATTTCCGTTTTTTTATTTCCTGTTAGAATTTTAAAGGCAAGTCCTGCGGCATTCCAATTAAAAGGCCTTTTTAAAATGCTTCCCAAAACACGGCTTTTGCTGTCTGCACGCAAAATGGCACTGTAGAAAAAAACTGTTTTTCGCATAAATGTTACATATGTATCGGTTTTATAACATCTTCTTATATTTACCAGACGGCATTCATATTTAGGCCTGTAAGAAAAGTTGCACTTAAATCTGTTTTCTTCGTAGCTTCCCGTGCTGATCGGTATTCTAAAACGACGCATTGTATATTTATAATTCAAGCTTGGCGTTATTTTAAACGAATTCCAGCATTTACTATCTTTATAACGCGCTATATTCGCATTTATATTTAAATAGAATGTTTCATTTGTATTTAAATACGTTTTTTTAAAAAGCTTCCTGCTTACAGGCTTTATTTGAGTAAGCATAAACGGCCGTGGTCCCAAATTAAGCCATTTATACATATTAAAATTAGAGCTGCAGTTACAAGAAAGGTATGCGAATTTACTTACATAAATCTTAATATCTTTTCTGTCTCCATCGTCCGTATTTAAGATAAAAAGCAGAGTTATTTTAAGGTTATCAAACATTTAGTTTTGCGGTGACCATGCCAAAAAAAGCGAAGCGCCCAAATATACGTTTCCTGAAAAATCGGTTGGCCCTACAGCCCTATTTATTGTTATTTTAGCGCCGTCATTTACCGCAAAAAGATTTGTAAATACGAAGTCTTGCGAGTTATTGTCGTCGGCACTTAATTCCAATGTCTTTTCCTGTATACTTAAAATTTTCACAAGCAGACTGCTTTGGTTACAATATAGAAAATCGCCCGCGGCCAAACCGGTTATATCATCAAAAACGAACAAAAATCCGCCATGAGAACCCCTGGAACCATTACGTCGCGCGTTGTAATTTTTTGTTATTTTACCGTCCGGCATCGTGGCATCGAACCTCTTCATTTTTGGATCTCTTTCGTTTGCTAATAGCGCAAAATGCAGATCCTGTTCTCCGTTATCCGCCTTTACATAAACATCATAACTGTCTGTAAAATCGTTACTTTTAAAAATACTTATATTTATATCTTTAAAAAAACTGCCGTAGTCTTGTATCTCGTTTTTAAATTCAGCGTCTGAATAGAATTTAACCATTTTTTCTCCTTTTTTTTAAATGCTGAAACTTTTAAAATATCTTTCTAAAGCGTGCGCCGTCTCTTCGTCGCTAAGCACGCTAACCTTTTGCCCACTGTTTAAATTAAAATTTAAATTTACATCGTAACTTCCTTTTTTTCCGCCTATACCGCCTAAAACCTCTCCGCCGGCACTAAATTTCGGAAATGAAAAACCATCCGTCATTTTCCCCACAAGTCCGCCGTTTTTAAGTTTGTATTTTGCTATATCGGAAGGATTAAAACCTATAAAGGAAAGCTTCGCGTTGTCATTTTTACCTGCATTTTTAAGCAGGAATTCGGCATGTTCTCTCCATTTTGCAATACCTTTAGAACGCGCCGAATTTACGCTGTAAAAATCCGGGTATGCTTTTTTAAAAAAATCATACGCCCCGAAAGCGGTGCCTAGTATTTTTTGTTTTTTTAAAAAAAGCTCTCTTATAAATTTTGTAAGATCTCCTAAAAGCCCGAAATCTACGTCGCGTTTTTTTAATGCCGCGTTTTTGCTGTTTTTAAGCTCATCAAAAAAATTTGTTTTTTGGGCGTTTAAAAGTAGTCCTCCACTTGCAAAATGCGGAAGCAGAGCTTTAGGAACGGCCCTTGCATTAAGAGCCCGCATAAAATTTACGCCGTAATAATCCACGGCCCTTACGTTTTGCACAAACTCGCCCCTGGTAAGCATAGCCGGAACGTCATCTTTTCCGCTTAAATCATGCCCGGAAATTTTATTTTTACGTCTTTTAAAAATGGCATTTAAAAGTCCGCCGCCTGCAAAACCTTGTATAAAACCGCCTTTTTTGTATGCACCTATAAGACCGCCAATAGCATTTTTCTCCACCTTTTTAACGTAAATCGTATGTGTGGAGCTTGTGTTTCTGGAAATATCGGCTATTGTTTTTCTTACCGCTTTATCGTCCGGCTCTATTGTCATCACAGGTTTTGTTGCGGATATATCTTTTTTTATACTTTCTACATCCTCTTTTGCTCTGTTTGTGTCGGCATCCACCGCCATTTTTACATCTTTGCCGTCTATCTGTCTGCTTAGATTTTCAAGCTCGGCTATTTTTTGTTTGGTCTGTTCGAAGCCCTCTGCACCGAAATCTATTTTACCCTCCGCCTTTTTATTCTGCAAAGCCTGCATTTCGGTGTAGAACGTCATTTCGGTCTGTATTTTTGCCTTTGTTGCTGCAAGTTCGGCGCTAATGGCGTTCATTTTTTCGTTGTGCGCGCTCATTTCGGCATTTTCTTTGTTGTTTATGCCCGCAAGTTCAAAACTGTTAAGTTCTTCGATCCTTGCTTTGTAGTCGGCAATTCCTGCAAGGTTTTCTCTACCATCGGGAAGTTTTACGCCTGTTCCTATACGTTCGCTCATGCTTTTTGCAAGTTCCAGATAGCGCTCGAACGCGCTTGTGTCTCCGCTTGAAAGCGATTTTTTTATGTTTTCCACGGCATCGTGATATCTGCGTAAATTATCGTAAAATTTGCCGTTTTCGTCCATTCCGAGCTGATCAAGGTCTGCGAGTTTGTTTTCTTTATTAAGCGCCAGACTTGCCCTTTTGTTTGCATATTTTTGGCTTATTTCAAGCTTTTTGTTTTCGGCTTCTTCAAGCTTTGCGACAAGATTTATCTCTTTTTGCTGCATACTTTGGAGTGTTTTTTCGTGCGCATCAAGCCTTTTTTTGTTGTTTGCAAGAAAAGTATTTAAAAGATTTTCGTTTTCAGCGGCGATTGCTGCTGCTGCGGCCGCTTCCTCATCGATTTTTTCTTTTTGCGCCTCTTTTAATGCCTCTTTGTAGTTTTTTAACGCATTCATAGCGTTTTCCAGATTTGCCAGAGTTTTACCTTGGTCATCCGCTCTATACCAGGCCAGAGTTGCGTTTCTAGTCTCGTCGTAATCTTTTTTTATGCTTTGTAAAGCAGCGTCAATCTCTTGTATTTTTCTTTTTGCATTGTCTGCGGATACATTGTCGGCACTTAATCCTACGCCGTTAAATTCGCCTCCTATTTCTTTAATTTTTACCTTTATATCCTCTAAAGCGGAGGTGGCGTTATTTCTAAAATCCTCCATCAGATCGCTGTTGTTTTTGGCACCGAATATTTTACCTACAGCATCTCCAAGCTCGTCCGTAAAAACGAAAAGATTATCCTTATCTCTTTTAAGCATATCGGTAAAGCCGAAGTTTTCCTCTCCATATAGATAATCCGGTAACATCACATCGCTTAAACTGCGCAAGGCGCTTACCGTGCCGCTTATAACATCTATAAGATTTGTCATGGCGCTTGCGAAAATTTCTATATTTTCCGGCGTAAGCGCGGTTTCCATCACATCTCCGATATTGTTTGCAAGGTTAGTTATAGCGTCTTTTAAAGCTCCGGCATCCGAATTAAGATATTCGTTAAGATTGTCAAAACTTTTTTTAATCTGCTCGAACATCTGTTCGCCGGCTTCTCTTTTTATCGTATCGAAACTTGCAGTAACGCTGCTTGCAAGGCTTTCAAAACTTGCCCCCGCCATTTTGCTGGCTTCTTCGAACGGCGTAAGACTTTTAATAAGAACGTCCCCGAAATTTCCGTTTTTTATAGAGTCTGTAAGTATTTGTGTATCCAGCCCCTGGCCGCTAAGAAAACGTCCAAAATCGGTTGCAGTGTTTACCTTACCCGCTCCAAGGCTATCAAGCGTCATAATTAAAGAATTTACGTCCGCCACGCTTACCTGCGCGGCATAACTTATTTTTTTAAAAACTTCGGTCGCTTTTTCCACGCTCAACGAGCTGCTTGCAGTGCTAAAAAAGCTTGAAAACATCGCAGTGAGCTCATTTTGACTGAAATTCAGCTCGGTATCCAGTTTTTTCAGCTCTTCCATTATTTTTTTTGCTTTTTCCCCACTTGCCTGCCATTTGGCAAACGGATCTATGGTGCTACTTTTATTACTTGCAAAAATAAGGCTCGTAAGTTTGTTGTTCATCTTTTCGAAGTCGCTGTTAAGGCTTATAATCTGCTTTGTAAATTTTTCGAATGCTCCGGAAATTTTACTTAACATCATGGCGGAATTTACGATTCCTTGCGTAAGGTGTGCGAAAAAATCGACTTTGCTGAAACTTTTTAGTGTGTTGTGCACCTCTTTGGCTGTTCCACTTAAATTTTTAAGATCTTTATTTGCCTTTTTAGCACCTTCGGTTTTACTTTCTACATTTATTTCAACTTTTATTTTATTATCATCCATTTTTTTATCCTTAAATAGAAAAATATGCTAAAATAATAAAAAGGAGAATGAAAATGATATATGTCCCACCGACAGGCGCGCTTATATTTGTTCTGTTTTTGTTATTTATGTTTTTATTTACGAAATACTTTATTTCGGCTATAAAGCACTTTATCAGGTTTGGAAATTTTATTACCGATAAATTTACAGCGCCTTTATTCAGCGCTATTTTTAAATTTCTTGGCAGAAAATTTTTAAATTTTTGCAAATACCTGAAATTTAACGTTTTTAAATAATCGATTATTCTCATTTTTTACCCTTTTAATAATCGCTAGCACCGATAATTTCGGCATTTTCAAGCACTTTAAACATAACTTTTTCCAACTCCTCCATATGGATGTCTTTATACATTCCGCTAAGTTTTTCAAACGCCTCTTCGTAGCTTTCACACTCCTTTAAAATGGCATTTAAACTGTTTTTTATTTCGTTTTCAATCCCGCTTAAATCGGCATTTATAACATCGGCATCGATTTTATCTATCGGCTTAGGATTTTGCATGCTTATATCAGCCTTATTCCTGCTTATAAAGCTTTTATTCGCGGCTGTTTCGCCTTTAAACTTAAGCCCGTCTATTTTAAAAACATTTTGCATATGCTCCACAGGAATTTCATACCCCATATTCGTAATTCTTTCATACACGGCACTTTGAAGGTCTTCCTCTTTTTCCGTGTTGGTATCAAAACCGAAATCAAATTTTTCCACATCGGAAAAGTTTAAATTTAACGTTTCTTTTAAAATTTCGCTTACGGCGGAGCTTAAAAATAACGCGTCGAACTCGTTCGAAATTTTTCTTATATCGTCATGGACCTTGCCTAGAGCCTGCGTTCCTTTTTCGGTCGCATTTGAGCTTAAAACCTCTCCGCTTACTATTTTGGAAATGCACTCGTCGCAGTATCTTATAAAATCCAGAAACTGTCCTTGGTTCGCACTTCCGCCCAGAAGATCTATAAGATCGTCTTTACTGAAAAGCGCGACCCCGTTGCTACGAAGAGATAGGGCCTGCCTGATTATCTCTTCGCCTGTTTTTTCATCCGCCGCGTCCGTTTTTATTATAAGCGGCGGCACTGAAAGATTCTCGAAATAATTCATATTTTGGTTAATAACCGCCATTTTAAGGGCTGCAATAGAAACTATCTTATACATCAAAGACGAGCTTATAAAATCGCCGCTGTCGCTTGGATGGATATATAAAAAAAGCTCTTTTTGCTCTTTAACCCTTATTTTTTCGGCATTTTTACGAAAGAAAAGTCCGTCTTCGCTATCGAAGTTAAAAAAAGCAGGAGAGATATATCCGAAATCCGGCAAAATTTCGCCTTTTTCATTTTTATACCAGTTTTTAATAAGCACGCAAAAGCCGTAAGCAAGGGCGCTTGAAAGATTAAAAACAAGATTTTTGAATGTTTTTGTAGCAAAAAATCTGTCGCAAAAATCCTTTTGGATCTCGTTACCGCCTTGAAACAAAATAGGAAAGGAGCTCACGCGCTTTTTTCTGGTGGAAATTTCCGAGCTTATCTGCGGATCAAATCTTAAAAATAGATCGTAAATTTTTATAAGCTGATTCAAGTTTCTGCCGGTAAGCGCGGCTTTTACGATATCATAATTTACGCTTCCTAAAATTTCGCCATCTTTAAAATCCGTTTTTACAAGTTTCATTTTCGTTTTTCCTTACAGATAATTTTTTCTATTCGCGGCTTTTGTTATTTTTGCGCTGTCAATCAGGCCGTTAGCATCTAAAAACGGCGCATTTTCAAAATGTTTTATGCAAGCTTTTAGAAGCATTTCGTCCTCTTCGCTTGTCTCGATTTTCAGATAAATTTTAAGTCTTATATAAGCAAAATCCTCATAAAAAAAATGAATGACTTTTCTACCCTGTGTAATATCGTCCGCGTCTTTTATCGCCTTTTTTACTACATCATCCGTTATTTCTACGCCGTTATACAGGCTTTTTAGAGCGCGCTCCTTTAAAAGTTTTTCGTTTTCATTCATTTTTTTTCCTATTTAAAAAGCTCTTTGTAGGCTTTAAGCTCACTTTCGCAGCTTTTATCTTTTATGTATATTTTTTTTATTCGTCCGATTTCAGGCTCGTTTTGTTTTAAGTTTTCCGATTTTACGGATTTTAAAGCAGTATTCTGCTCTTCCAGTTTTGCTTCGCAGATATCGGCTCTTTTGGCATTGTTTGCAATTTCGGCATTTAAATTTGCAATTTCGCTTTTATAAAAACCGATTTTTAGGCTTAAAATAACGCTTGCAACGATCAGTCCTGCAATAAGCAGGCTTTTAATATCCGAATTTATCATTTTCCGCTCTTTTCCCGCTCTATTAGAAGCGTAATATCTTTTAAACTTTCATGCGTTTTTTGGTGCATTTCAAGGTCCTTATCCAGTTTTCTATCCAAATTCTCCAGAATTTTTTCGTTTATTTTATTTGTGTTTTCTATGGTGGATCTAAGCAGTGTTTGGCTTTCCGTATTTTTGTTTATAACTTCGTTTGTATTTTTTACAAAGAATTTAAAGACAAACATAATAAAAGCGATAAATAAAATCGTGAAAATAATGGAAATTTGCGTTGTATTATATTTATCCGCTTCGCTTATTACTTTTACAAGATCGCCGCTGTTGGCACTTATAGACCCCTCCATTTTTTACTCTTTCGTGCAGCTCTTTGCTATATCTTCGCATTTTAAAAGATATATCATTTTTGCTTTGTGCGCCTCGAAACTGTTATCGTTTTCGGGCTTTTCAGGCATTTTTTCGTTACTTTTTATAGGAATATATACATTTTTGTAAGCAGGTCTGCAAGCGCATCCCGCAAAAATAAGAACAATAAAAATAGATATAAAAACGGTTTTCACTTTTTATCCTTAAAAATTTCTCCGATAATCAGATCAGCATTTTTGCTTAAAAACTCCGCTACCTGCATATTTTTTTCCTGCAAGGCTATATCCGTTATTTTTTCTATTGCGCTTTTGGCGGCTTTTATCGTTATCTCTTTTTCGTCTAACTGCTTCGGAGCTTTAAGATTCCAGTATGTGCGCGCGTAGATGTGCAGTTTTTCAAGCGTTTCGGGCGCTAACTCTTCTGCATTTACGATAAATTTATCAAACGCGTTTATTAAGGAATTTAAAAAAATAGTCTCTTTCGCTTTTACTTCCTCTTCACTTCTGTTATTAAGCAGTAAAAGCTCTTCCCAATCTATATTGTTATTTTTATCCTGCCTTTTTGCCGCGTAAACGGTAGGGCGTGAGACGCCTAAAATACTTGCAATCTCTTCTATTGTGTTACCTTTGGCATACAGTTTTCTTGCCAAATCCCTATCTTTTACGTTCATTTTAAAATTTCCTTTTTTTTGCCGTTTAAACAGTTTTTAAAAGCTCTTTAAACATTATTTTTTACTGCGCTTATTTTATAAAAAAAAATGTTTTTAAAAACTCCAAATAGCGCATATTTGGAGTGTAAAAGATTTTTTTTTGGACTAAAATCGGCAAATAAAAAAGGAGTTAAAAATGCATGAAAAAAATGCTTTTTGTATGCAGATTAATGGAATTGCGGACGGTAAAAAAATCAAAATTTCTCCCATAGGCGCAAACGTAAAAGGCGTGGACGAAAGGGTTTATGAAATAAACGGAGAAGAAGTACTTAAGCAGACTTTAGCGCTTGGAGCGGATCTGTTTTTGGATAAAAATCATGAAGACGATGAAGCTATGGGCTGGTTTAACGAGCTTGAACTTAAAAATGACGGTATTTACGCGAATTTAACGCTTACACCGAAAGGAGAGGAACTTGTAAAAAATAAAATATACAGATATTTAAGCCCTGTCTTTGATGCAGAATACAAAGACAGGAAGATGAAAGTAACAAGGATTTTGAATGTCGGGCTTGTAAATCGCCCCAATCTTTTAAAAAAGGCACTTAATAAAGAAGGAGAAAAAATGCCGGAAGAAAATATAGAGAGTTTAAAAACTCAGATTGCAGATCTTAAAAAGGCGCTTGAAACCGCAAATAGCACAATAGAAGCGCTAAAAAAACAAATTAAGGATGAAGCGGACAAAGTAAAACGCGAAAAGGTGGAAAACCTTGTTAAAAACGGGCTTATGTTAGGCACCAGAAAAGATGCCGCCCTAAGCCTTAATGGCGCCGCGTTTGACAGTTATATAGACGTTTGCAAGGTAGAGGCGAACTCTATTCTTAAAAAAAAGGAATTTAACGCGGACGGACAAAAAAATGATGAAATTGACGAAAAAGTTAAAAATATGTTAGGAATTTAAGGAGAAAAAATGCCATTAACTAAAATTACACCTGAGTATATGAAAGAGGTCTCTAAAGGCTTTAAAAAGGTTTTTACGGATGCGCTTAAATCGCAATCCAACGACTATTTAAAAGTCGCTACGGAAATAAATGCAAACTCCGCAACCGTGGATTATGACTTCGTGTCGGATCTTCCGAGCATGAGAGAGTGGATCGGGGATAGAACGCTAAACGAGCTTAAGGTCCAAAAATATGCAATTAGTAAAAAGGATTGGGAAGCTTCTATAAAGGTGCATAAAGACGCCATTGTTTACGACAATTTAGGAATCGTAAAACCTAAAATCCAAAGTCTGGCCGAAAGCGCAAACGAGCACTACGAAAAACTTGTATTTTCTTTGCTGGAAAATACTACAAACCTTTGCTATGACGGAAAAGCGTTTTTTGCAACCGACCACCCGGTAGGAAGTGCTACGTTTTCTAATTTAGGAAGTGCAGCCTTAAGCGCGGAAGCTCTTATGAGCGCAAAAGCCGAAATGAGACGGATAACAAAAGACAACGGCGAACCTTTAAGAATTAAGCCTAGCCTTTTAGTTGTGCCACCGGAGCTAGAAGCGAAAGCGCTTGAAATTTTGGCACAGACAAATGCGAACGGTGGTGCGAACATAACATATAAAATGGTGGATCTGCTTGTCTGCGACTGGCTTACAGATGCAAAAAGCTGGTATTTATTTGACACTACACATTCGTTAAAACCTTTTATTCTACAAATAAATAAAAGAGCCGAATTTACCGCGATGGACAGCCTTACGGACGAGGGCGCATTTATGAGAAAGGAATTCCGCTACGGAATAGATACGGAAGATAACGTAGGGCTTGGATTCTGGCAAATGGCATACAAATCAAAAGTTGCATAAAAAAAGGACAAAAAATGGGAAACTATGAAAGTATGCTTAAAATAAGGGGGCTTAAACCTAAAGAAAAAAAGCCAGATAAAAATGACGATCAAAATGTCGCAAAAAACACAAAAAAGGAGAAATAGATGCCATCAGCCGATTATATAACACTTGGCGGCGGTAAGCTGTATATAGACAAATTTGATGAGAACGGAAAACCTACTGGAAAATTTGAATATTTCGGACTTACTACAGGAATTTCGGTTTCTACGGAAATCGAAAAATTAGAACACACTAACACCGAAGGCAAAATGCAGGCTATCGATAAAACGATTATAAAAAAGCAATCTGCAAGCATGAGCTGGACAAGCGATGAAATTTCGCCTGAAATGCTTAGCAGAGCTTTTTTAGGAGAAATTAACAAAATTACAGGCGAGAGCACGTTAAGCTTTACGAATGCAAAAGCCGGAGATTTTTTCGATCTTAATACATATGGTGGCACCGTAACCGTAAAAAGCGGTGGAACGGCGCTTGAAAAAGACAAGGACTATAAAATAGACGAAAAAAGCGGAATGCTTGAAGTGCTTTTAGATAAAAATATAAAAAATGGCGCTCTTGAAGTGCAAATAACAGGAGGAGCTGAAAAACAAAGTATAGGCGCGTTTAAAAACGCCAAACTTGAAGCTAGACTTCTTTTTATAGGGGACGTTGCCTGCGGAAACGCCATGAAAGTGCTTTTTCATAAATGCAATATCTCCCAAGACGGCGAATTTGCGCTAAAAGGCGATGAATGGCTAAGTATCGGCTTTAAAGCGGATATTCTAAAAGACGAAACAAGGAAAAACGGAGATCAATTTTTTTCGATTACCGCAATCTGATTTCATAAAGCCGTTTAAAAAAATAATTTTTTGAGCGGCTTTGTTTTTTAAGTGTTTTTAGACGTTTTTTGTTTAAAACGGTTTATGACTTTACTTAAAAGTTTTAAACGATTTTAAACGGCTCAAAATGATTTTAAAAGGGGTTAATATATGCCGAATAATTTTGATAAAAGTTTTGATGAACTGATAAAATTGGAATTTAACAATAAATATGATGCTCTACATAAAAATGATGGAGAAAATGGATATACATTTATGGGTATTTATGAGGGCGCGCACCCTAATTGGCAGGGCTGGAATTTTATTTATAAATACAAAAATTCGCATGAAACTATAGAAAAAGCAAGTGCGGAAGCTTATAAGGACACATATTTGCGCGAACTTGTAAAAGAATTTTATAAAACCGAGTTTTGGGACAAAATGTATCTTGATAAACTGAGTAACGCTCGCACCGCGGATCTGATATTTAAATTTGCGGTAAATACGGGTATAAAAAGAGCCGTAAAATACGCCCAAACGGTAGCCGATGTGCGGACGGACGGATTAATCGGAGAAAAAACTGCAAAAGCTTTAAATAGCCTGGATGCCGCAGCTTTCGAGAAGAAATATAAAGATATTTTTAAGAAATTTTATGACTATTTGGTAGAAAAAAATCCAAAGTATAAAAAATTTTCAACTGGTTGGCAAAAAAGAGTTAAATTAAGCCAAACGGATATAGACTTCATAAATTTCGCGTAAAAAGATAAAAAAATGATAGGAATAAGCTTTTTTGATGAGCCTACGGATGTTATAGAACATATAAAAAAGAAAAAAAATGAAATTCATTTTGATTACGACGAAATATCGCACGAAGCGCACTTGCGAACCTTTACAGTTGCAAAAATAACAAATCTGGATCTTTTAAACGATATTCACGAAAGCCTCATAAAAGCCGCGAAAAACGGAGAAAACTTCGAAACGTGGAAGGCGAACATCACGCCTGTTTTGCAAAAATACGGTTGGATAGGTAAGGAAGTGGAGGTTAAAAATCCGAAAACAGGCGAAGTTAAAAAAATAAACGTAGGCGCAAGAAGACTAAAAACAATTTTTGAAACAAATATAAGGACAGCCTACGCAAAAGCGAAATTTGACAGCCAAATGGCAAGCTCTAAAAAATATTTTCGTTATACGGCCGTTTTAGACGGTAGAACAAGAGCCGAACACCGGGCAATGCATGGCATAATACTTCCAAAAGAGGACAAATTCTGGAAAACTAATTATCCGCCAAATGGCTGGGGTTGCAGATGCAAGGTAGTTGCACTCGATGACGAGGATCTGAAGCGCTTCAGCGCAAAGCCTTTAAAAAGCTCGAAAGGTTTAGAAAACATCGCAAGCAAGGATTTTGCGTATAATTTCGGAGACGAAATAAAGCAAATTTTAACGCAAAAAGCAAAAAGCAAAAAAAGCCTAAGTTATTATAAACAGGAACTAAAAAAAATTGATAGAAGCGTAAATGAAAGAAAAGAGCTCTATTTAAAGGTTAAAAATTTATCCGAAAACGGTGGCGAAGACGTAGCACTTGGAAGAGCAAGCGAATTTGTAAAAAGCTTTTTGGATCCTTCCGGGGAAAAAATCAAAAACGATAATATAATGCTAAGCTGGTATACCATAAATAAAAACAAGAAACATAAAGAAATAGCGATAAACGACTATATATTTGCGGACGAATTGACAAGAAAAGACAGAATTACAGGAATTTATGAAGACGAAGTAGGAAATAAAAAAATATTTGCAAGCGCTTTCGGTAAATTTTATAGATTTGTTTTAAAAATAACAGATAAAGGCGAAATCTTTTTAGACAGCCTGGTTGCAAGTGATAGGAAAAATATGTTTAAAAAGCTCGATAGAGTTAAAAAGAAAATATATGCGAAGGAGTAGGCGGATGCTCCCTCTATCATACCGCGGTAGACTTCCCGACCCGCTGAAAAA
>QWCE01003255.1_pt1 | contig 18343 bp, 10 predicted proteins | sample 1972531 | NCBI WGS metagenome assembly QWCE01 (sample SAMN09866716, study PRJNA288562) | Human gut metagenome isolate term4_stool, whole genome shotgun sequencing... | reverse complement strand
GCCCTAAACTCAGGTGTATATGATGATTTAGACATAAAAAACCTCCTAAGTAGATTTTGGTTATTTGCCTTGTCTACTTAAGAGGTATCATATCAACCCTCTGTGGTTTTTATTTTTGATATTTATACGATTCTTCAATTGCGTGAATCAGATCTACAATTAGCCTATTATATGGTGCTGCTACATTATAGAGCTTTGCCTGCTCTACAATTGCACCATTGATTGCATCAATCTCTGTTTTCCTACAGTTCATGACATCCTGTGACATGGAAGAGTAACCTTTTCCTGCATCCTCACATACATGATGCACCATATTTAACACTTCCATGTAAGAAAAATGTGTACCATCTGCTTCTGCAACATCAACTGCCTCACAGATCATTTTTTCAGCAAAATCCCACGCGTAATGGTTATCGATCATGGAACGGATCGGAGAACGTGTGATTGCTGTGAAAGTATTTATAGACAGGTTCACAAAAAGCTTACTCCATATGATACGCTGAATATCATCAGAAATTTCTACTGCAAATCCACTTTCCTCAAGCAGATTTGAAATAATCTGCAGATTGCTGTTTTCTTTTAGATTGCTGCCTATAGTTGTTGCACCTGTTCCGCTGTGACGCACATGACCGTTTCCATTGTTAACAGAATTATGCTTGCTTGTTCCAATGATAATATTTTTCTTCACAACGTACTGTTCGATCTTGCGATCATTTCCTGCTCCATTTTGCAGTGTCATTACAAGCGTATGTTCCCCAAACAACTTGCGATTTGTTTTCAACGCATCTTCCGTATACGTAGACTTGACAAACACAATTACAAGATCTGCATCTTCCTTGTACTCACCAGATAAGCAGGCACGAACTGATGAGAAATGCTGCTCTGTTCCATCCTCTTCTAGCACTGTAATTCCATTCTTATTAATTGCGTCTACCTGTGGCTGGTAGCTATCAAGCATAACAACCTCATTGTGCCGGCTTAAATAAGCACCGTAGAGGCATCCCATAGCTCCTGCACCAATAATTACAATCTTCATATTTCATTACCTCCAATTTTTGACCGTCTGTGGTAGTTAACAAAATGACTTAAAAACATCTTGATTTTCTGACGCACTATGATTTTACTTCAATTTGATCAGAAACTGATACGTAACACCTTCTTCAAGCTTGAATGTATCGTCTGCACAAACAACAGCTTCATTATCGGAGGCATAGTATATACAGTCAATCAATTTACTGCTGTTCATAGAATAAATGCCAGTAATACTTGGTGTTGACTGCACCATAACCCATTTATTTCCCTCTACTATCACAGTCGTCATTTCTTCTGTTTTGATGCTGACAGGTTCTTCTTTTCCAAAATCAACACTCTGAGTGGCCTCGTATGTATTTCCAGTAGAAAGTTCTGTCACTCTGACACGATATGTTCTTGTAATAATACCCTCTTCTTTCGTTTCATCTTCATGCTCTATCGACCATGTATAACGTGTATCTGCTTTATCAAGCAATTTTTCTGTATTATCTGAATACACAAGTGTCAGTGAATATCCATCCACATTCAGTTCATCAAGATATGGCAAAAATGCGACAGGAACTGTCTCTAAATCCTGATCAATATTAAGCTTGACCATAGTAAGCATCTGTCTTTCTTCCTCTGTCTCGCTCTGTGATTCTGTTGTCTGTTCAGCAGATTCCAAAGCTGATTCAGTTGAAGAAGGCTCAGTTTCTTCTTCTCTTGCACTAGATGATTCAGCCTCACTAAATGTCTCTGGTATAGTTTCAGCAGACGTTTCAACTGTCTCTGACATCACTGTTTCAGTTGTCTGCGCAGTTTCTGTTTGCTCTGTACTTTCTTCTGGAATATTTTCTGTGCCTGGTACAGTCGTTTTTTCTTCAAGTGGTGCCTCCATTTCTTCTGATGAAATGACATTCTCAGTTTCCAAAACAACTGGTGCAGCAGCCTGCTCTTCTGCATATTCTGCTGCATCTATAAATTCCGAAGATCCTTCTACACCTTCAAATGCTGCAAAAGCCACTTTTGATGTATTTCTATCTACGCCTATCATTACCAAACCAACAGCTGCCAACGCAGCAGTCACTTTAATAACTGTTTTTCTCTTCACACGCAATCATCTCCTTACCCAATTCCTGTAGCCAAACTAACACTTTTTTTACTCTTTGTCAAGAATGATTAACCTGCCATAAGGTAGATCATATCAGTCTCCTTATTGTTCTGTACATTTTCATCCCATGAAATATGAAGAATATAATAATTAACGTAGTATGTAGTGTCATCTTTTTCTTTTGGAAGTGTTTCCTGACTGGTTGTCTTCCAATAAAGAGGCTCAGCAGATTTTTGAACATGCTCTTTATCATACTTATTATATGTTATTTCATGATATTTATCTGTAGCATTATCTGAGTTTTCATCTTTATTTAAATAACTGCCAGCCAATTGTTCCCCTTTTATATACGGTTTGCCAAGATAGCTTACCACATCTTCTGTGGATGCATCTGCTGCAGGCCGTGATGCTTTATAAATCTCATATTTAAATCCAATATTTGTTGTATGTGCCAGCTGCAGATAATAGCTTTTTGATGGCTTTTCACTATACACACAGAATACAACATCCTTGTATTTTTGTGTTCCTGAAACATCAATGTTACTAAGTTCTAGCTGCTGGATCGGTTTGGCATCTCCTGCTCCGATCAGTAAAGCATACGGCATGTTTACTTTTGTTATCGTTTCCATGCTTCTTTGCATGTACAGCCATGCAAAAACAGGAATTACTAAAAGAGCAAGTGCCGCAGCAATCACCACTAAAATAGCACGTTTTTTTCGTGCTGACCATGATTTATGTGAAGCTTTTTTTTCACTGTCCTGCAGTTTTTCGGTCTGCTGATCCATCTTTTCACCACCTTTTTATTACTGTGCATCCAATGTCAATTTTGCATACTGAACATTTCTTCCCAGATACTGGTCTGCTAAATTATAATAAGCAGCAATCGCTCCATAAACAGCCGGATTATATTTGTTTCGCATCTGTGAAAGCTTATCAACTGTCACTGTTGTACTAAAGGTCTCCTTATCCTCCCAACGAAAATACCGATTTGATTTTATATCGCCATTTCCTGTAGCGCGCATGGTAGCAAATAATTTTGAAGGCAATGTGCAAAGCTTATCAGTGTCAGAAGAATCTTTAGGAAACAGCAGCGGATACCTTGTATTTTGTTCCTTTCCCAAGTAGGATTCCAGCATTTCAGGCCAAACCCAGTAAAGCGTCACCGGATATGCTGCTTCCTTCACCGCCTGATCTATCTTCCATGTCAGACTTCCATCTTCATTTCTCGTAAGTAAAGGTGCTTTACTGCTCTCTGTGTCATTTCCTGCGTTACTAGCCTTTATACACGTATTTTCCAGCGTCATATTCCAAGACTCTGCATCATCAGAAATCCATGCCTTGTACGAATTTGATTTTTCATCATATCCAGCAAAAAAAAGAACATGTCCTTCCAATAATTGCTGCGTTGGTTCATCTAATTCTTTTAAATCCGATGATTTAACAGCCATTTCCGCTGTATTTGCAGCTGCTGTGCTGTTCCATCCTTCCACATGATAACCTGTAAATATTAGATTTATATTCACGCTTAGTGGACCATCCTTATGAGAAATAATATAAAATGTCAGCTTTCCGCTAGAACCAGGCTCAATGCCTAGATCTTTATTATTTTGCATGTTGCTGTCATCCGTTATTGCCCAGCTGATAGACGTTTTTCCTTCACCTGTATACCTAAACTTCTTATCTCCAATACTAAGTGTAGCTCCCGGCAATACATCCAACAAATTATCATAAGCTCCCGTAGCACTTTGTACATCTGGTTTGGCTTCGGCAGCAAGATCAAACTCACTGCCGGCAGCCCTAATTTGAACTCCTGTCGCATCTACCTTTGTGTTGCTGACAAACCATGCAATACTGACAGCAATCATCACAATAGCAGCTGCAATTACAATGGGACCTGTTCGAAAAAAAGTTTTCCATTGATCCTTTAGATCCTGTATCTGCTCCTGAGCCTTCTCTCGATATTCCTCAGGTGTATGATCCTTTTTCTTTTTTCTCCAAAGCATCCCTTTTCACCTCAATTCTGTCCCATTATTATTTCCTGATATATACGCGCATTCGTATATATGATATAATCTGTTGCTTTCGTACCTTCTAGTTCTTTTCCAGATTCATCAAGCAATACCACGGTTACACGCACTCTATAATTTGCGTATTTATATCCAGCATTTTCAAATGCCTCTCCTGTAAGCGGTGCATACTGGAAACGTGCAATCTGATGCCTTGAATCACTTTTTACAAAGTCTTCATTCCAACAAATATACTTACCATCTGTTGCTGAACGCAAAGCCGCGCTTTCTTGTGCTGCACTGTTTTCCTTGACTCTGTTCTGAAGATAGCTTTGAATTATCAGCGGACTTGTTTCGTCATATGAGCCTGAATCATTTTTTTGAAACAGCTCCATCTTATAACTGATTGATTTCGCATTATTCAAAATTGTCTCATCTACATTAGAATAGTCATAATCAGCCTTTGTATAAATGATATCAGCCGGATTTACTGTGTCACTTGGATTTATTCCAAGCTGCTGTGTGGTATCACCCATTGCAGTCTGATCTACAGCAGGATAGGTCAGCTTTGCCTTGGATGGATTAGTACTATAATAGCGATTTTGGTCATTCCCAGTACATTTGTTTTCTGTAATCGGAAGCTGTGTTTGCGTATTAGCAATGCGTGAGACTCCAACAACACAAATACCACTGGCATCATTAGTATCAGCTGTATTTCTTACTGGAAATTTATCTGCGCCAGCATATGTAAGCGTAATTTCTGCAGTAACTGTTATTGCGTTGGCATCATCTGTAGCTTTTTCTAATTCCTTTTTCAGATCACTGCTGCCGTATTGAAGTGACAATATATCCTTTCCTGCCGCATCTGAAATTGTACCAGTCTTCGTATAAATACAAGTTTCATTAGCGTTTTTAAACGTATAAGTGTAGTTCACTATTTCTGTGCCAATCACATCATATTCTTCCGCTTTTCCCTGCAGATATTTTTTCAGATTGATTGTAAACTGATGATGTACCTCAGAAGGACCAAGCTTGTCAAATCTGTCTTTTCCAGCTTCTGTCAGCTTTAATTTGCTTTCAAGATTGATTTTTATGCTGTCGCTATCTTCCATTGCAGTATCACCCATAATATTGTCATTATGGATACGAGTCGTGGAAACCGTAAATTCCTGCTCAACGCCATTGTATACCACATAGCCGGATCCGGACTTCTTTTCATCTGACGTAATTTTAGCCGGAAGTGTTCCTTCTTTACGGGAAATCACTCCATAATTTAACCGATTGTTGATAACGGAATATCCTGCTGTTTCCGGAACCTGAACAGACAGATAATATCCCTCACTTCGAGCTTCTGATTTGGATGCTTCCGTGATCGTTATACGATACTTGCTGGCATCCTTATCGTTCTCTTCTGCCCTGCGGTAATAGGTCGTTCCTACTCTGACTGTTGCTTTAGCCGGATCATTTTCTATTACATAATACGTTGTTCCTTCTGCTTCCTCCGTAACCGGATCTGAAACCTTCATGTTAAGTAAGTCGCAGATATAGACCGGACGAAATGCAGTCTGTCCATCTGCTGTCGTCATCTGTGCAAAATCAAATTTATGCAGATCTTCTGTACCAGTTGTCGTATAGGTATAATACTGCTTCGTCTGCCTGTCTACCAATGTCAGACGTGTTCCTGACGGCAGCAAAGCCTTCCCGGCTTCCGCCGTACTCCCCGATGCCAGATCCATGATTTTGTCGTAAGACCAAAGCAGATTCTCTCCATTATCCAGCATCGACTGCCAGTTTGTATCTTTCTCATAGCTGTATTCTATGTAAGCAGTCAGTGGTTCATCGAAGCCAGCCGTTGCATAGTGATTGGTTGCTTCATCATTCATTGGATAATCTGCTGCACAGTAATCAGTTCCAGCAAGGAATCTTGTCTTGAAGCTGATATAGAGCACCTTTTTCACCAGCACCGGTATGTACAAATGAAATGGCTCTGCTTTATCATCGGTCGGATTTGCATAAGTGACATCCAGCAATGTAAATTGGCTGTTCTGATTGTCGTAGGCATTCGGAACGATGCTGATTTTCTTCTCCTTACTAATACTTAAGCTCGCATTTTCTTCGCTCTTCGCCTCGAAAGAACTCTTTGTGGTATTCCACTGATAAGTTGTTGCAGTAATGCTCTTGATCTGTTGTTTTGCATCTGTTCCGCTGCTGACATTCGTCATAGCCGTTATGTAATTCCAGATCATCGTATCTACATCTGCGGTGTTATTTACCACAAGTACCGGGAAATCAACGTTCTCGCTCACGTTGGTAGTGGTGCTTTCTTCTTTCCTGTACGTCGTCATGTAGGCATCATTGGCCGTATCTAAGAAATTCACAAATTCTGCTTTATTCTCCAGTAAATTCCAATAAACATCAGAAGCAGGTTCCCCTGCCTGTAAGCCCCTTAAAATAGCATTGGCTGTTGTACTGCCTTCTTGCATTCCGACACCATTACCGGTCATAACTGTGCCGTCAGCAAAAGGTACACTGCTCTTCGGATTAACATCCAGCCATGGGCTGGCAGATGAAGATGGTTTGTCTGTGGAATTGATCGGCTGATACGTCTGATCCACGGATGCATCTGCATAAACAATCGCAGCAGTTCCATTTTTTGTACCGATATCCTTCTGCGGAAAGACATCCCCCTGAACTGCAACCGCTACCAGATTGATTTTGCCATTTACGCCGACTTTACCAATCCAAAAACCTGACGTAGCTATCTCTTCGATATTTGCAGTCGATAACTCGTCTATCTTTGCTTTGTTATTATAACCAAATTTACAATTCTTTGCTAACAGATTATATCCACTGACTTTGTTACTGTACTTATTCGTAGTATTGTTTTCCGTATTACCAACTAACAATGCAGCAAATCCCGAATTATTATAAGTTACTCCAGTCACGTTATAAAATTCCATATTCGATGCCAGTATACTGCCATCCATAGCTCCGACAAGCCCACCGGTATATCGTCCAAGAATATTCACATTTTCTTCCTTACAATTTTGGAATGTGGCTGTTCTGTTCGGGTTGACATATCCAATAAATCCACCGATCCAGTTCATATCTGTCTTAATATTGAGATTCGCTTCACTACTGTCACAAATCTTCACATCGAAAGCTGAGTAGCCTACGAAACCACCCGTAAATTGCTGACCATTGATGACCGAATCCGACGTAATCACTACTTCTTTAATCGTCAGTGGTCTTTCGTGATATCCAATAATTCCTCCCGTGCAGGCACTTGAAGATTTCTGGTTGGAATTAATCTCTAGTGTAATCTTCATAGAAGCAAGGGAACATTTCGTCACTTCGAACTTACCAGTACCAGTTCTTCTGCCTGCTGCCAGCAAACCTCCAATATCTCGCAGATTCTTGCCTGAAACACTCAAATTCTGTGCGTTTACATTCTCTACGTTTACGGAACTGAAATCATTCACACCCACAAGACCACCAGAAGCAGCTGTATAAAAGCTCTCCGCATATGTAGTAACAGATAATCGATCTACATCTTTTACAGAGCTATTTCCATTTCCGGTAATTGACAAAATACCATAACTAATATTCCATCCTACTAATCCACCTGTACTTCCATCGTTATTAACCCAATTTGTTACATTTTCGTTCTGGATCGTCCAGTTGGTAAAGGATACGTTCCTTGCTTTCTTATTATATCCATCGATATAACCAATGGCTCCACCCGTCATAGTCCCACCATACACGTTTATGTTTTCCAGATGAAGGCCATCAAAGGATACCGTACCAGCGGAATTGGCCGTTCTTGCTGCAAAACCGCCCACACCAATATGCAACTCCTCCGGATCTGTTCTTTTTTTCACATACGTTAACTTATTATTTTCAAATAATCCAAGCTTAATGTCTCCTGATATCTTAAGATGATTCACCTTACATCCATCTGTAAAGTGAAAATCCACAAACAGTCCGGCACCCTGATTTCGCCACACACCACTGCTGTATTCCGTATGATAATCATTCTGATTCATATTTAATGTAATCACCGTGTCTGTTTCCTGGTTCGCATTTATGCTCTTAATTACCAGATTGCGGCTATATACTTCAGGAATACTGCAGTCCTTGTTCCAAACATGCTTATTATTTCCATAGCTGGAACCGATTCCCCTAAAACCATTTCCGTAGCTGCTCATATCAATGCTGTCTGTTGCAAACGTGAGCATAACCGGAATATTGGTATCAGCCGAAGTACTTTTCCCAGCCAAACGAGCAGCTGTTGTTCCCGTGGTATAATTCTTCACCAGATAGGACACACGATTCTTTGCCGTATCGCTGCCTGCAGCACTTGCAACTCCGCCCCAATATGCTTCATCTGTAAGATTCGCAGCACCTGTCGCTGTTCCGATTCCTTCATAGGATGCAGTACGTGGTTTACCATATTGATAAGCATCTACGACTTGATTGTTCACATCGGTGTAACTGCCATCTGAGTTCATCGCCCCTGCACCGCTGTTTACAATCGCGGAAAGCAGCCACAATCCCTGAGCAGAGGTTACAGTAACATTCAGGCTTCCACTTGCATCGCTTACTTGAAGGTCATTTGTTCCTGCTATCAAAGTCGGAATGGTATAGTTTTTATCCGTGTTATTTACAGTGCATCCTTCCGCACAGGCATAGCCATCCAGTACACGACCAACATATGGATTGCGATAAAAATAATTTCCACCGTTTGATGCTGATTTTCCATCGGCTGTGCCATCTGCCTTTACCATATTCACTGTTTTATTGGCCGCTGCCGCATCTGCGCACGCAGTCGTAAAGGTATTGGATGTTCCATCCATATTTCTAAATACCACACCACCGCCAGTCTTTTCGTAGTCCGTTTCTTCTGTGACATGGGTTGCACCGCCGACCAGACCTACATAGCCGCCTGCGGCAATCATCTGTGGATAAGTTCCACTGAACGTCACGGAATTCACATCATACTTTACTGATATATGATCAATAATAGTATCTCCACCCATGCAGTAACCAACTACACCGCCAAAAAACGGATTTTTTCTGGTCTCCGGAAGACTGCCTGCCTGCATGGTAATCGTTGCCTGTGAATAATCCACGATCAGATCTTTTACGACACTTCCCCGGCTATATGCAATCAGACCTCCAAAGCTGTCTTTATTCGTATTAGTTCCTGTTAAGGCAACTGTAATATTCTGAGAGGCACCTACAATGACTCCGCTGAACGGATTTTCCTTCGTACCTAGTCCGCCAAAGTTTTCTGCTGACAAAGTAATATCCTTATCAATCTTATAATATGCATTCAGCAGATAATTCGTTGCTTTTTTCGTATCAGCTGCATTCCCATTCTCGTTCTTCCAGGCTTCGTTCTCCCAGGTGTAAGCAATATCTGTTCCTGTTGCATCACTGTTCGCACCATTTTGGAGATGATATCCTTCTGCAGTCTGTGTCTGATTTTCCAATACTTTTGAATTGAAAATTGCCTGGAATTTTGAAACACTGCCCGGATTCAGAATATAGGCTGCCAGTGAACTCAGCTGATGTGCATCTTCAATAATATACGGATCTCCATACGTTCCACATCCTTTCAGAAGACCGGTTGTCTTCTGATTAATATCCAGCTCATACTTGCTCTCTGTAATATTCTGCTGTGTATAGACGTAGCGAATAAAATTCGAGCTGCCATATCTTGATTTCACATATGCTTCATTGGCATTTTTCCCCTGTTCATCTGTGATATAGCTGTCAACGTCATAATATTGATACTGTTTATCCGGATTACGTCCGGTCGTTCCTGTATTCGTCAATTCTACACCGTAAGTGACCTTATCATCCGTACTGTTGAAATTATACGTACCGGTACCTTCTGATGAATACATAAAGGATTCTAAAAGAGTTGCCCTGGTAAATATTGTATGGGTTGTATGATAATCAACCGTCACATTCCCATTGTTATAAACGGATGTAGACTTCGATGTATCCTCTTTCAGACGTCCATCCAGTGCAATATTAGAAAATGAAAGAGTCAGCTTCGTTGCCGTCGCACTGCCGACTTTACCGATCAGACTGCTTGCTGCATAAACAGTTGTCTTACCAGATCCTTTTCCTGTTGTATAACCTTCTCCTGTAGAAAGCGCATTTACAGTTAATTTGACTGCCTGATTCATCTGATGAATCAGAAGCGGCGCATAAGCTGTGCTATCTTTTGCGATATCTGTCACACGAATTCCAGCCAGTGTCACATTATTCAGGCTGATTTCAACGATATTGCTGACCGGATCACCGATTACGCTTCCATAAATCAATGCACCGGAACTGTAGGAACCGGCCTCTGCTGTACTTTCCTTTCCTACCGTTCCCGAAAAAGAGGTACTCTTTACCGCTATGTTGTGAGTGGTATGATAAAATAATCCATGCTGCATCAAATAATGCTGATGGTCAGAATCTGACAGTGGTTTATTCTTACTTTTCGTCTCTTGTGCATTCATGCCATCATAATCAAAGTTCAGACTGGTCGTCGTCTGATTCGTTCCAAGATTCACTGCTCCCAGAGGTGTCACCGGATAGTAGGAATATCCCTTCAGGTCAATTGAGTTGGTGATCGTGACATCTGTCCGATCTCCCTGCCTGAAATAGCCTCTGATATTTACTGCCGCATACTGTGCGGCACTCCAGAGCACCATATCTTCCGGTGATGTGACACTATCCAAATTCAAAGTCAGATTATTCTTCCTGTAACTGTCCAGATTGTAGTAGTATCTTGTATTTCCATTTTTATAATTACCTAACTGTCCGGTATAGGTATTTTTCCCTGTACCTTCTGTATCAATACGCTTTGCTGTTCCATTCCCGTCACGCACTGCCAAAGAAACTACTGCATTACTGTTGCCAGCATCATCCTTCTTTGTCGTACCAACCAGTTCATCGAAGTAGTCTGAGTTGATTTCAATCGTTACCGCACCACTGCCAATCTTATAAGCAGCGTCGGAAGCATTTCCCCATGTACCTGCTTCGAGATACAGTGCAGACTCTACTACTTCCTTTCCACTCTGTGTCACTTTGATCAGACCGGTTCCAACCAGCAGACCACTTGTCGCATTCTTCGTTGATTTTCCGGTAAATGTTGTTGTACTTTCCTTTTTTTCAAATATGATGCTGTTCGCAGCGGTTGCATTCCAGTATCCGGTTGCCTGATATACCAGACCGCCAAACTGAGCATTTGCATTCAATGTGGCTCCAGAAATCGTGACTCCACTTTTGCTGGCTGTATTGTCCGCAGATGCTGCAAACACTACATTCGTATTCTTCCACTGATAGCCAAGAAGTCCACCACTGGTTTTATTTGCACCATTAGTATTAATTTTTTCTTCGTTCACCTGAAGATTTGATATCTTAATCGTTGTGTCTGCTGACGTAGTGCCATTCTGTGTTTTTCCCCTGCTGACTGCGATCAGACCACCGGCTTTGGCATTGGAATCAGAATTTGATGTGATAGAGCCGCTTAATGTACAATCTTCTACTGTAACAGTGCAACCTCCCATCACTTCCGCTACCAGACCACCAATACTCTGATTATCGGTAGTACGTTCATCAGTAAGCGTGGAATCGCTTCCCCAGTTACAATTCTGAAAGGTCAATTTCTTACCTTCACATCTTCCCAAAAAGCCTGCCTGCCAGACGTGGAGCTTTTTTGCTGCAACAGCTTCTTCTGCAACAGATACCTTGGTATTAACAGTCACATTTTTAAAAGCTGTAGTCCCGCTTGCTAGACCGATTGCCGCTGATACGAATGCCGGATATCTGATATCATCTGATTTTTCTTCCTCATTTACATTCTGGGGAACTCTGCAGACAATAGTTCCGTCAATTGTGATATTCTGAATTGTCACATCACCAGTAGTGAACGGAATCAGCGCCAGACTATAATGTGCATCTCTCTGATCACTCCTCTTTGCGTAAAGCTGTCCTGCTGCATTGTCTTCTGTACCTGAAACATTTGCACCATACGTTGTCCCGATATCCAAAGTAATCGTATGACTGCTTCCGTCCAGTGTTCCGGCAAATTTCTGTGCAGTAGCTTCATTCTCAATATTATCTTTACCAATACCTAAAATACCGGTGCCGGTAAGATCAATATCTCCGGTAAGTGTCACTTTCTGCGATGCTGCCGCATTTATCGGGGTAGCAAAGCTCAGCGCCGCGGAGCTTCCTCTTTCTGTGTATGCCTTCGAGAGATCAAATGCCAGCACATATGCCGCAAATGCATTGGCACTGCCAAGCTCTGATCCGTTTCCATTACGCACCTGAACCGTGTGTGCATCTCCATCAAATGTAAATAAACCATTGTCTCCTTCAAATAGTTGATCGCCAAGGCGTATTACTGCACCCCAGTTTCCGATATCAGAACCGCCTCTATCTGCACCGGTATAACGGGTAAGACTCCATCCGCTTCTGTCTGCATTCAAACCATTGCCATTACCTAGTGCATATACCAGTCCATCATCATTATTTCCTACGATCTGCCCCACATGATGGTATGCCGTCGTAATCTTCTGGCTACTTAAATCTGTTGTCCCATGTAAACGCAGTACACCCTTTACCAGATGTCCCACCAGGCCTCCCCGACCATCCACATTGTCAGCATCAGATGACAGGTCACTGCTGCTTATTAACGTTACATCCCCAACGTTTAGCAGACCATCGTTCATTTTTCCAACCAGACCGCCAAAGCTGGCTTTCTGATCCTTCTTCATATCTGCCGTAGTTGCTGATACGTTTTCGATCTCGACATAACTACTTCCAGATATGGCACCAATGATTCCACCATAAGAACTATTTACATTCGCACCGCCTGAGGTACTTGCACTGATCGCATTACCGGACTCTCCCTTGATCGTCAACGTATTGTTCATCTGCTCTGACTGATACGTTCCAATTATTCCACCAAAATTCGTAACTGCACCTGATACTTCCGACGTCACGGTAGTTGCGGTATTTGCTGAAATAGAAATCGCAGTCTTCTCTGTGCTGGTATTTTTCAGCACACCAACCAGACCTCCGACATCCTGCCCGCCGGAAATCACAAGCTTCTTAAACTGATAATTAGAAAGATCACAACTAACTGCGTTCTCTTTCGTAACAAGCCAGGAACCGATCAGTCCGCCGGCTGCTGAAGTACTGCCGGCCTTTACTGTAAGTGTATCTGCAAAACTAAAGGCTGTCGTCTGTTCTTTTCGCTGAATGCTTCCATCTGTTGCACTGCCAACAAGACCTCCTGCGTTCCCGGAATCAGAAGTGACTTGATCTACGGAGCTTCCTGCGATTATCAATCCTGCACCCGGCTCCATATGGCCGACAAAGCCACCTGCATCCATCCCTGCTTCCGTCGCTTCGACTTTGATGCTTCCTGCACTGGAAGCTTTCTTTAATTCTGCTGTCAGTGAAGTGTTCTTATCCATTGTATTACAAAAAAGTCCCGTATGACTCGATGTACGTATTGTCAGCCCTTTTGTAAACTGATTTTCAAAAGTCAGAGCGGCACTGGTTCCTTCTTCCATTGTACCGATCAGACCGCCGATGACTGCATTTGATATTTTGTCTGAATTCAGATCTCTAAGTACGATTTGACCAGTTAAACATCCACTCGCTTCGCCCTTTTTTAACTTTCCTGCCAGCAATGGTTCCTGCATGGAAGGTGTGCTTTCTGAAATACAAAATGGGATTGTTCCAAGTTTTGCTTTTGTCGAAAGCGCATTAAAGAGAGAACGGGATGTTGTTATAGAATACTGTGTGGCAGCGGTTCCCTGATCCAGCCCAAACGTGCCCGCGTAAGGATTACCGTCACTTCCCAGACCGAGGAAACTATACTCTGTTCCAGCTACCTCAGTTGTTCCATCCGTCCCAGTTTTTCCACCCACCTTTACTGGTTTAGTAAGATCCCAACCTGTTGTTGTGATTAACTTAACCTCATAATTAGCATACTCTTTTGGTTTTACATTTGACAGTAAGATCAGTCCTTCTCTATCTTTTACTTCGATAACACTATTTTCTTTTACCGTTATATTTTCAGATAATTTATCTGCCTCTTCAAGCGTTAAACTAGGCGTTGTGGTATCTGTTTTCTCCACTGCCACCAATTGAAGTGATAACTGCACCTCTTCCTTTGATGGTTCTTGTGTTGCACTATCTTCCTGATTAACTGTTTGGGCAGTTTCAATATCATATGACTGAACCTCTGATTTCTCGTCTGATACATTCTCCGTTGCAGACTCGGTACTGTAATCTTCCTGCACATTATATTCCTCTGTGACATTTTCAGCCTGCACAGAAAAAGGCATCGTGCATGCCATACAAATGGCCATTCCAGCTGCCGCCACACGTTTTTTCCAACTTTTATTTTTACATACCTGTTGTCTCATATTTGTCTATCCTATCTATATTTGTAAAAATAATGCCAGTCTATCATATATCCTAATTCCCTGATTATTTTGTTTCTGTTTCATTTTGCTCTTTAAATTTAACAGTAACTAATTTTTCAAGAGCCTCCCAATCTTCTAGCGCACTCCATTTTTCTGGATTTTTATAAAACTGAAACTGAATCGCAGTTGTTGATCCATCAACATTAAAAGTATAAGAACCATTCTGCTGCTTATCATTCGTGGCCCATTTACTAAGCAGCAGTCTATCATTCCATGTAACAGTCACTGTTCCAGCACCATTTCCAGATATCTCATAATTAAAAGCATCATAATCATCTGGTTTTCGCTCTGTTTGTGAGTCAATAAAATGACCTGTCCAGTTTTTTGTCACCTCGTAATCAGCAAAGGAAAGAATCGCCCCCAATTTCTGGTTGTTGACGGTATCTGCCGAAATACTCTCCGGCGCTGCCTCGATTTGGATCTTAATTTTATCTTTCAGTTCTTTTGGAATCACAATCGAATAAGACTTTGTTTGTGCACTTCCTGTAGCCAGAGATTGACTGCCCAAAGTTAATGCTCCATCTTTACCAAAAGTTTGTCCTTTCATTTTGATATCAGTGCAGTTATCCGGCAGTTTTCCGCCATCCATCGATATCAGCTTTGCCGTCACTTTGTATGTAATGTCTTTCGGATTATACAGCGTCGGATCGCCCCACACATAATTGCAAATCTGTACTGTAAATGTATATGTACCATTCGACTCCGCAAGTGAGATTCTCTTGACCGGAATGCTTGTATCGCTTAAATTCATCAGCGTCAAATAATTCGAACCAAACATGGTATCACTTTGCGTTCCTGTCGATACGACTCGTTTAACACTGTTAAAGTTAGTATACGCAGCAAAGCTTCCATATATCGCAAGCAGCATTGCCCCTGCTAAAAGAAAAATCGCTGCCGCTTTACTTTGCCTGATCCATTTTCCTTTTTTAAACTCCATCTTTTTGACCTTTCTTTGCAATCGCAGTCAGGCACAAAAAGTATCAAAAGCCTTTATATCTCTTGATTTTCTTATGTTTCTGACATGATATCATGGTATCACATTGAACACGTATTTTCAAGGATTTGAAAGCAAAAACAAAAAGAAAACAGCGTGCAGAAAACATCTCATTTTCTGCACACCATTATTCTGGCTTACTAATTTTCTGATTCAAAATCATTGGCACTTCATTATAAATTTAACTCTTTCCATTTGATCCAAAATTGATTTCTTAATTGGCTCATTTAGATAAACAGGATTTAATTTTTTCTTTGCATATGCCAAATACGTATCCTTTGTTGCTTCAATCAAAACTGCCGTAAAAAAGCGCTCCCAGCTGAAATATTCACTGCTCCCTACAAATTCAGACGGATCATTGACCAACTTCTCCACCTGACTGTTTTTAAGAACACCAGCTTTCAAAATCATCCACTCAAATGACTCTGGCAAATACAGTACTACATTTCTTCTGTTTTCTATCAAACGTAATACACGATGTATTTCTGACCCAAATGCCGCCCCATCTGCAATTACAAGTATTTTTTCATCCTTATGCTTATTCAAGTAATGGAACACATTCGATTTTCCATTCATTGATTCACAGCCTAATTTATTTTCCCTACATACATTGTCAAAAAACTGATATCCTGAATTGCTGTCTTCTGTGATTACAATTTCTGGGTTGATATTTCTCTCATACGTATTAGCGCCATATAATTGATAAAATTCGTGATAGCTCTGCTTTAAAGTCCCATATTTTCCAGATGTTTTTATTCCGTAAATTTCCTCAACACTATATGGCAATGAAGGCAACGACTCTCGTGTTACAATTACATAATAGTTATCCGTTTTTTGAATCTCATCAGCAAATTCTGTTGTTTTAATAAATTCATTTCCTTCATCAATAAACACAATGCTATCCGTTATTCCTGACAATTGTTCTTTCCACAAAGCACCTTCCAAGACAAAACATTTCTTATCGCATACAAGTTCAACTGGAGTACCAGATGGATTATTGACAAATTCTCTAATCATATCTATCATAGTCGTCTTTCCAGTTGCACTATCTCCTTGAATAATTGTCAGATTCCTATGCAGTTCAAAATCATATTTTAAGCGTTTCGTAGACACAACAACTCTGTATTTCCCTTTCATATCACAAATCCTCCATCAGACAAATTCTCCAGCTATCGACACAAGCTCTTCCATAGAATGTACAATTTGGTCTGTATTTGCGATATGAATCTTAAACTTCTCGTCTCCAAAATCCATTAAATGGTGTAAATTAATTGTCCGGTCTTCTGTTTCTGCAATTTTTAACAACCATTTAGCACAATTGTCACCACAAGTAGATGCATTAAATATTTTATCTTTTTCAAACTTTACAAGAATAAGTGTTTTTACCCCACCAGATAGACCCACTGGTGGTATTTTTCCCAACACAGGACTATCAATTACACCACTGTCCAAAACAGCAGATTTGTCTACATCCTCAATCATTTTTTTTACAAATGGATCCACAATCCAATCATCTTCATAATCATATTTAAAATAAGCTGCCGTATTATACACGGCCTCTTTCAGATCACCATAAAAAATACTCAGCATACAATCTTACTCCTTTCTCACTGGGACAGGGACGCCGATCCTTTTTCTGTCCCTATGGCATAGTCATTTTTGTCCCGTAAGTATGATGTGTTTGCATTTATTCTCGCAAACAGGAATATCTAAATTTTTTAAATGGCGAACCTTATTGATTTTGATATTCTTTATAAATATTTGTTCCATAATCTACCTCCAAAATGAGCCACCTAAGACACGACATGATATCATGGTATCACATTGACTACGTATTTTCAAGGATCTAAAATCAAAAACAAAAAGAAAAAAGGCGTGCAGAAAACATCCAATTTTCCACACGCCATTATTTTTAATTATTCAAATTCAACTGTTCCTGTAGGCTTTGGTGTAAAATCATACAGAACACGATTGATTCCTGCAACTTCATGTGTGATACGATCTGTAATATGAACCATCACTTCGTGTGGAATCTCAGCAGCTGTTGCTGTCATAACGTCAGTTGAGCATACTGCACGTACAATACAGCACCACTCGAAAGCACGCTTTCCGTTTTTAATTCCTGTTGATCTAAATTCCGGAACAACGGTGAAATACTGCCAGATTTTTCCTGCAAGTCCGTTCTTGTCAAACTCCTCACGAAGAATTGCATCAGACTCGCGCACTGCTTCAAGACGATCACGTGTAATAGCTCCTGGACAACGAACACCAAGTCCCGGTCCTGGGAATGGCTGACGATAAACCATATCATGAGGCAGACCAAGTTCGTCACCAACAACACGAACCTCATCTTTGAAAAGGATTCTGACTGGCTCTACAAGCTCAAAATCCATATCTTCCGGAAGTCCGCCTGCATTGTGGTGTGCCTTAATGCCTTCTTCTGACTCAAGAATATCCGGCCAAATTGTACCCTGTGCTAAGAATTCAATTCCGTCAAGCTTTCTTGCCTCTTCAGCAAATACTTCAATAAATTCTCCGCCAATAATTTTTCTCTTCTTCTCAGGATCATCAACTCCTGCTAATTTATCAAGAAAACGATCTGTTGCATCAACTTGAACAACCCCGCCCGACGGGTCGGACGAGGATTCCGTTGCAGCCGTCAGGATTTCTCACATTGGGATGCATTGGAACCGCGATTTAGTCCAGAGTT
>QWCE01003252.1_pt1 | contig 18351 bp, 15 predicted proteins | sample 1972531 | NCBI WGS metagenome assembly QWCE01 (sample SAMN09866716, study PRJNA288562) | Human gut metagenome isolate term4_stool, whole genome shotgun sequencing... | reverse complement strand
CTGCATCTTAAGAGAAACTCCGAAATCTCCCTGAACAAATTTCACAATATAATTTTTGAATTGAATATGTAGCGGCTTATCAAGACCATACTTAGCATTTAGAGCGGCTATAACCTCTGGAGACTTTGCTTTCTCTCCTAGGAATGGACCGCCGGGAACTAAGTTCATCAAAACAAATGTTAAAGCTGCAACCAAAAGTAGTACAATCACAGCTTGCGCTACACGTTTGATAACGTATTTACCCATTTAGAAAACTCCTGACATATAATTAATTTCTTTACAATCGAAAAACGATTTATCCCATTATACATCAAAAAACGAATAAAAACAATATAGTTTCACTAAAAAAAGTGTTGTTGCGTTTTCACTTTAATTTGTTGACTTGATAAAACAACGTCCCATTTTTTGTTTTTTATCTTAACGATATTATAATTTTGTAGTGTTGCATAACAAAATGCACTATTCGCGAAATATGCAAACAGATTCTAGACAAATAAGCGATTTAAAGCTCAAGTATATTTTCATATGTCTTTGTATAAACTTAAATGCATTTTAAAGTTGTCGAATCTGCAGTGCATTTTATTGTAGTATCTCTTCGGCAACAAAATAATGGCACTTGAAAACCAGCTTATAGAAAAACCCCTGCAACAATAAATACAGTTACAAGGGTTGGAGGTAATATTCTAAATAGTATTATTATTTTAAATTATCTTAGTTTTTCAACGATCATTACTATGCGTACAATTGGTTAAACAGTTCTCTGATTTTTTTGCTCTCCCTAAGAACCTGTAATGCCACATTCGCATGTCCTTTAGTGTATCCGTTTCCGACAAGCATATTGATATCCTTGCCTACACCTTCAGCTCCAAGAGCAGCCTTTGTAAAATCACTAGCCATAGAGAAGAAATAAACCATGCCACCGTCTTTGCAAAGCATAATGGATGCCATCTCAGTGTTCGGAATGTTTACAACGTTGATAACAACATCGGCCATCCTACCGTTTGTAATTTCTGCTACCTTCTGATGTAGCCCCACCGCATCAGTTGCATTGCCGACAATGTAATGGTCAGCAACTTCAACGCTTTTTGCTCTCTCAATTGAAGGCTCAAATCCGTCAATGCAAATAACTTTTCCATTTATGCCAGCTTCCTTCTTAGCCATGTAGCTGCAGAGCATCCCTGATTTTCCGCCGCCTCCAAGAATTACAACAGTATCTCCCGGATGGCAAATCTTAGCAGTCTGTGCAGGTGCACCTGCAACGTCAAGCACAGAAAGTGCAAGGTTCTGTGGAAGGTCATCTGGAAGAATCGAGAAAATACCGCTTTCGAACAAAATAGCCTGCCCTTTTATATCAACCTGATCGATATCGGGTCTTACGTCTAGAATTTTTTCTATTTTGAGAGGAGTCAAACTCAATGAAACTAGCGTAGCTATTTTGTCGCCAACCTCAAGTTCACCCTTGTAATTCGGGCCAATTTCAGCAACTGTTCCTATCAGCATGCCACCAGATCCCGTCCACGGATTTTTGTGTTTCCCAGTTTTTTCAACAATGGACATAATGATCTCTTTTATTTTTTCGACATCATGATCTGCCCTTCGCTCAATCTCTGTGAAACTTGCAGAATCAATATTCAAAGTATGAACGTTGATAAGGACTTCGTTGTCATAAATTTTCATATTATTGTCAAGAATCTCCGCTGGCTGTGGAAGAACTCCCTTCGGGCTTAAAACCCTATGTGTTCCTAGCGGATCTCCTGGTCTGTACTTAACTGTTCTGTTTTCCATAGTTTTCTCCATATTGCTTACCTTCCTTTACTATAAAATTTAACTATCAATACTTATTCTCATTTCAAAATGACAAGATGTATATAAGCAAACTTTGTGCCATGTTTATAAGAACGCATTGTAATTTATAGAAAAATAGAATCTAGTACAATTTAATTACAGCAAAATAAATGCCCCCCTCAAGAGTTTTGCCTTAAGGGAGCATCCCAAAAATAAATTATTATTCTCATATGTTTTTAAAAGTAGTTGCTCATTTTGGCACCGATTCGAACCGAATTAAACTCAGCGGCAAACATAGCGATTCATTTTCATTTCGCACAAGCGATATCATGGAAAGCTTCCTAGTAAACATTCCAACTTTTCCCATTATCTTCAGAATAAAAATCTATCCCATCAGATTCGCCTTCTCCCGCTGTCACTGTAATAAATAATTTGTTATCCTTAACTTTTGGCATGGAAATATATTGATAATCATCTAGTGTTAGCCCCTTTTCTTTTGCGGCTTTTGGTATAGTCGTTACCTTTCCCATCGGTACTTCAACCTGTCTAAAACTAATCCCTGCATCTTTTGTGATATAAATTTGTGAATGCTCCCCAGATGCCCCTTGAATTCCGATAAAGCCAAAATTATTTGAAAGGAATACAATTCCTTCTGCCACGCCAGCTTGATCAGCAAAAGGGTTTCCATTAACCACTTCCCAATTTTGTCCGCCATTTATTGATTTCTCTAACGAATAAAATCTTGAGCCAGCCGCCGCATTTATAACTACAAGCCTATAACCTATTTTTTTATCATTTAAAGCAAAGGTATACATAGTTCCATTGGTATCATCTTCAATCCATCCTTCTGATTTCTTAGCGTCTTTACTTACTTCGATATCATGTTGATTTTTAAGCTTTTCTTGTGACACATACTCGGTATCTATTAGATATTTAATAGGAGATATGTCTTTGTCGTTCGGTACAATAAGTGAAGCCTCATACCCAATAATTCCTCTTTGATCTGATAAACCATAATCCGCAGATTCAGAATCATGTATTTTTTCAAGATCCAATATATAGATCCCTTTTGCTGAATCAATTTGTGTTTTCCCTGAATACAAAAGAGCGTATGTTTGATTATGACCGTTCAGGCTCCAATCATTGACTTGCTCTTTATAGTGGTGATGTGATTTTTGCAAAATTCTGATAAAAGGTTCTAATAATTTATCAGAGTTAACACTAAGGCCTTCACCTTCGTTAAGCCACACATTTATTTTATGCCCTTGTTTATAATCATAAGAAAGCAAGTAGCCCTTCAGTTTGCCCTTATCATCTTTCCCATATATCAAAGCCTCAACATTGGTAATTGTTCCATTTTCTTTAAAACTAACATAAAAATCATCTGACACATAAAGTTTATCCGGCAAAGAAAGCCTTCGGTCTATGTTATTAAGAACTCCATTAATGCCATCTTTATAGATATTATCATGCGTGAATTCAATTTTTTTGTGATTTAAAAAATCGTCAACTTTCCAAGATAAAGCTCCATTATAAGGAATGGCTGCATGTATTATCATACCTCCAAAGGTTAAACTTATTACTGCAAATAAGACCAATCGAAATTTAAAATAACTCGCCCTATATCCTCTGTATCTTAATACTAATCTGATAATTAACAAAATAATCAAAAGCACCGCAAAGGGTAACATTATTTTCATCCAATAACGCATCCCTCCGAGCTCACAAAGTTTCCACAAAATATACATGCAAATTGCATATAAAATTAAAATAATATAATCACTTAAAGATTTTATTGTATGCTTCATGCCAAAATTTCCTCGCTACATTTATTATATCGCCAGAAATCAAATCCCATACTTTTTTTTCTTCCTTACAAGCTGCGTCTGTGAAATGCCAACTGCTTTAGCCGCCTTCCTTGTCGATCCAAATTGATCGCAAGCATATTTAAGTATGTTCTTTTCGAAGTTATTTACCATTTTTTCAAGATCCATGACCTGTTCCTGATCACTACTAGCGTTAGATGAGTCAACTATTTTGTTGCTAACTGATGAAAGAGGCGAAGAATCAAATATGTCAGAGTGCAGCTCGCGCATTATATCAAGCAAATCAATTCTTTCACTCTTAGATCCTATCATAAGTCGTTGAACAACATTTTCCAATTCTCTAATATTCCCAGGCCACGGAGACTGCTTTAGATATTCTATTGCGTCATCATCTATAGTTCTCTTAATATCAAACTTTCTGCCATACTTGTCCAGCATAAACCGAACAAGTGCAGGAATGTCACTAGTTCTTTCCGAAAGACTAGGCACTCGAATTCTCACAACATTTAATCGATAGTACAAATCCCTCCTAAACGATCCTTCATCAATCATTTCTTCAAGTTCTCGATTGGTTGCTGAAATGATTCTGACATTGCATTTAACTGGGGAATGCCCACCGACTCTAAAAAATTCGCCATCCTGGATCACCCTCAGAAGTTTAGCTTGAACATCAATTGCGAGCTCACCAATTTCATCCAGGAACAAAATACCGTTATCAGCCAGTTCAAAGAATCCCTTCTTCCCTCTTTCTCCCGCGCCCGTAAAAGCACCTCTTTCGTATCCAAAAAGTTCTGATTCTATAAGGGTTGGAGCAATAGAAGCACAATTCACCTTAACAAAAGGTTGCATCTTTCTTGAACTATTTTTGTGGATCATAGTCGCAACTTTTTCCTTGCCAACTCCAGTATCACCTGTAACAAGCACATTGCAATCATAATTCGAAACTGTCAGTATTTCGTCAAGCACACCTGCCATTGCTCTACTTTCATAGATAAATCCTTCAGTAATGCTCTGTCTTTGACCGCCAACCATTTGCAGCCGTTCTTCTCTGCCGATAGGATATGACAAATCATCTTCCACATTAAGGTCTGTGACAACTGCATCCGAAACATAAGGCATCAGTTCCTTCACAAGTTGGATATCAAAGTTATCATATGCCTCGAGGTAGCCATCAGCACAGCGAATATCAAGCTGCCTAGATATCGATTCCGTGATATAGAGCGCTATGTTGTAATTATTTATAAGGTTAGCAAAAACAACGGTCCCGCCACTCTTTGTTGCCAAAATATTGATTGTTTCTGCACCTGGTATATCCGCACAGTTCACGCTGACATCAAAGAGGCCATCCGCACCAAGCCCTTGCAAACACTCCAAAGGCTTCAAAATATCAACATAATGAATCTCGCTGAAAACGTCTTTAATTAGACGATTAACCGATTCACCCTTAAGGACCATATCTGTTTTTTTGTCGAGAAGGCATACAATCTCTGCATCAGGTCTCGCAACCTTTCGAGCTGCATACCCGAACAAAATATTCGACAAAAGATTATTACCTACTATGAGGATTTTTCTCTTTCCAACCGCAGTATTACTAATCCTATATAACGTTCCAGACTCATTAAAAGTAAACAACAGAAGATTGGTAGGCATGCCCTTAGGCTTTGGTATTAGCGGTACCTCTTCTCCAATTACAGCATAGCCTGTCGCTTCAACCTGTCCAAACGCCCTGTCAATCGAAGTTATGCTATCAATATACATCGGAATACTGGCCAGACTCGCATTGCAAACAACTTCATCGCCAACCTTAAAGCCCTTAACATTCTCGAAATCCTCTCCAATTTCCGACACAACACCTTCAAAAAGACCACCCGTATCAGTCACCGGGTTATGAAGTTTCCCTCTTCTAATAACAATATCTATGATACGCTGCTTTATCTTTTTCTCATTATTGTTGCTCTCAAGACAGATTTGCTTAAAACTTGTCCCCTCAATATGAATTGTCTTTATATCTATACGGATCTCATTGCTGTCTATTTCTCTTCTATTATCTAGCCTCCAAGCTGATGTTGGTAAAACATGCTCTGGCTCAATCACTCTTCCCGTTCCATAAGGTTTTTCTTTGCCTAATTTATTCATTTATCCTCTTCCCTATAAATACACTGCGAACAGATTTCGGTTCATATATATTTTACTATCCGTTGCCCTTTAATGCAAATGCAAGTTGCACGCAAAATTACTAAATTTATGAGAAATACACCAATAATATAGGGTTTTTTCGTTTATGCTTAACCGGAGAACCACTTTCGGTTCAACAAAATAGCCAATCTGCGCCAGTTGTTTTGTGCAAAATTTGTCAAATGGCTTTACAAGTTTACGTTGGGTGCTATAATATATATAGTTATTATTTGATTGAAAAAGGAGAAATAAAATGGCTGAAAAAATTACTTCAACACTTAGACTAAGAATGTCTGCTAAAGATGCTCATTACGGCGGAAATTTGGTTGACGGAGCTCACATGGTACACCTATTTGGTGACGTAGCTACAGAGCTTCTCATCAAATGTGACGGAGATGAAGGACTTTTCTGTGCTTACAGCGACGTTGAGTTCAAGGCTCCTGTTTATGCCGGCGACTATATCGAAGCTTATGGCGAAATCACTGAAATCGGAAATTCTTCAAGAAAGATGGTTTTCGAAGCTAGAAAAGTTATCAAGACTCGTCCTGACATCAGCGATTCAGCTGCCGACTTCCTAGAAGAGCCTGTAGTTGTTGCAACTGCAAAGGGTGTTTGCGTAACTCCTAAGGATTGCCAGAGAAAGAATAAATAAGAAAAATTTGGCCTATAGAACAAAAAGAGTTAGTAAAAATCGCCATGGAGATTGAAGTTTCAGTCTTCATGGCGATTTTAAGTTATTTTTAAAAAGATAAAGGGTGGACAAAAAGAGTTGGTAAAAATCAGTTTATAAGAGAGTCCACACTTATGGGGCCAGTATACATTCATCCATTGGACCTCACCGTCTGTAATAAGAGTGTCCACACTTATGGGTCCAGTATACTTTAATGTTTACGGGCAATTTCTCAAATTTTAACATTTAGCCCGTAAATTTCAGCACCATTTACGGCAGAATTTTCGAAATTGGCTAAAATGCCCGTAAATTTTGGTGCTCTTTACGGTAGATTTTTTGATTCTAGCTAAAGTACCCGTAAATTCATTGTGAAAACGACTTGAATTTACGGTATAATTTTAACCTTTGCCAAAAGTACCCGTAAACTCTTGGGAAATTTACGGTAGGATTATCGAATGTGCCAAAAGTACCCGTAAATTCATTGTAAAAGCGACTTGAATTTACGGTAGGATTTCCAACTTTGCCAAAAGTGCCCGTAAACTCTTGGGAAATTTACGGTAGGATTTTCAACTTTGCTAAAAGTACCCGTAAATTTGTAATTACCAACTCTTTTTGTCCTATAGCTTTGCAACTGGCTACTCTGCGTAGCTTAAATTGCTTTTCTTTTCTGTTTCTTCTTGCTTGCTACGCCTTATTCCTGCAAATATAGATCCCGACATATTATGCCATACGCTGAAAATTGCTCCAGGCAATGTTGCAAGTGGGTTTGCTGCAAAGTTCATAGCCGCAAGAGAAATCGCAAGTCCGCTGTTCTGCATGCCGACTTCGATTGCGATTGCCGTCGTCTTCTTATAGCTTATACCAATAGCCCGCGCTATAAGAAGACCCAGGAGCAGCCCACAAAGGTTGTGGATGGCCACGACCACCAAGGTCAGAAGGCCGCTGGCCATGATTTTGCCGGCGTTTGCTGCCACGATACCCGCTATGAGGACGATTATGGCGACTGATGAGATGAGCGGCAAAATCGCTGCTCCCCCTTCAAACCGACGGCCTACGCCGTTTTCCTTAGCCTTGTCCATTAAATGATTTGTCATCACACCCAAAACCACAGGAATTAAAATTATAGTCACAACAGTCTTGAACATAGCAAGAAGTGAAACATCAACCCACTTATCCGCGAGAAGATATACCCAGAGCGGCGTCAGAATCGGAGCAAGTAGGGTCGATGTTATCGTCATTGAAACAGACAGTGCAACATCCCCCTTTGCAATGTGTGTGATAACATTGCTCGCCGTTCCTCCAGGACAACATCCTACGAGGATTACGCCGAGAGCTAAATCGGCAGGCAATTTGAATGCTACCGCCAAAATCCATGCAACCACAGGCATAATCGTAAACTGCGCAATGCAACCAATGATAACCTCCTTAGGCCTTTTGATAATCTCTTTAAAATCTGATGTTTTTATTGTTGTCCCCATACCAAACATAGCGAATCCTAAGAATATCGCTGTATAATTTACAATCCATAGGAATGGTCCGGGTATCAGAAATGCTATTAGTGAAAGTCCCATAATAAGCATCCAGTTGTATTTTGTGAATATGCCAGAAATACGTGCAATTTGCTTCATTTTATCTGCCCTCCCAAGAAAAATTATCGATCAATCGCGTATTACCGATATACACTGCCATTGCTACAAGAACCTTACTCTCAATCTTTTCAATAGGCTGAAGCATTTCTCCATCTACAGCTTCGATATAATCTATCTTCGCAAGTGGTTCCGCCTCAATAACCTCAGCCATGAGCGAAGTAAGCTGTTTTGTGCTCATGCCTTTCTTAATATTCTCTTTGCTGGATTTTATTGCTCTAGAAAGACATAGTGCAGCCTTTCTCTCCTCAGCTGAGAGGTATGTGTTCCTCGATGACATTGCAAGACCGTCTTCCTCCCTCACAATCGGGCAACCGATTATTTCTATATCAAAGTTCAGGTCCTTAACCATCTTCTTGATTATTGCAAGCTGCTGGGCATCTTTTTCGCCAAAATACGCGCGGTTTGCCTTTGTAATATTAAAAAGTTTAGAAACAACTGTACAAACACCTCTAAAGTGCACTGGCCTCCTAGCTCCACATAATCCATCAGAAAGCTCCTCGATGTTTACATAAGCCCTTGGTCTCTCATACATTTCATCAGGCTCAGGGTTGAAAATCAAAGATGCACCGAGTTTCTCGCAGAAGTTTTTATCTGCCTCGAAATCTCTAGGATATCTCTCAAGGTCCTCGTTTGGCCCAAACTGTGTAGGATTCACAAAATCCGATACAATTACCTCGTCGTTTTGTTCGACTGCCTTTTTTATCAGGCTTCCATGTCCCGCATGCAGAAATCCCATAGTCGGCACAAGTCCAACGCTCTTTCCTTCCGCTTGCCACTGAGCAACCTGCACTCTAACTTCATCTATTGTTTTAGCAACTATTATTCCTTTGCAACTACTCATTTTACATATCCTCCAATCTGCCATGTTTTTCGTAACTTGTCACCCTCACAGGCCTGTTCTCATCATCAACAAAAACCACCTTCGGCTTATGTGTCTTCGCTTCCTCGCTGTCACATGCACAATAAGCCATAATGATTATTTTGTCGCCAACCGATACACACCTTGCCGCTGCACCATTCAAACAAATTTTACCGCTGCCGGCCTCTCCTGCGATTGTGTACGTCTCAAAACGTTCCCCATTATCGATGTCCGCAATTTGAACCTTTTGGTACTCGCAAATCCCTGCAGCTTCCATGAGTTTAGTGTCCACGGTTATGCTTCCCACATAGTCAAGTTCTGCCTGAGTGACAGTCGCCCTGTGAATTTTGCCCTGAAGCATTTCAATTTCCATACGTTCTCCTCCTATGCGCACACAACAAAAAAGCCGGCCTGACACAAAAATATGTTCTGACCTGGCTTTGTTTTTCTTAAATATAATACTACAAAATATCCGCGTTCCAAAGGTTCTACGATCGCCGTTCACCTCGCTCCGATGCATTATGCGAGTTCACTATCAAGTCGTCCTCGAACTGAATACTGTATCCAGTTAATGCTCAGTGAAACTTGGTGCATGAATCAACGTCGTTTCTTCTCTTGAGATTTCCAAAGGATTTCTACTCTGAATAATCCTCGTATTGAATAATTCGCTTTGAATAATCTCGAAATCTCTTGGATATTGTTCGTTTTTAAAATGGGTCAGAGTATAGTTTTGTGCGCAAATACTATCTCTGACTCGCATTATAACACGATATACCCGTTCTTGTAAAATACTTTTAAACAAAATTTTAGCCATTTGGGATTAGCAAAAATGAGTTTCAGTTAAATTCTAAATACGCACAAATTAATATGCCTTAAACGCTCCTACTCCAAGTGCTACATATACGGCTAGTGAATTAAAATCGAAAACTGGTAATCCTGTTTCTTCTCTAATAAAATCTGCAAATGGTGGCAAATCAGTACATTCTAAAACAATCGCCCCTAACTCTGGATTGCTTTCATAAAGATTCTTCGCAGCATCTAGGATTTCATTTTTAACGACTTCCATATTAAATTTTTCATTAGGATTATTGAAAATCTTACTCCATTCATGATAATCTTCTAGGCCCTTTACGACATAGTTCATTTCATCTGTTACACCACACTCCGAGAGATGTTCCTTTGTTAAAGATTCCTTATTTGCAGTTATTATTCCTACCGTTTTATCGGTTCCAATCATGTTACAAACCATAGGGACTTGCAAAAGGGCTGAACTAAATACAGGAACTGTCAATTCTTTTGCAAGTTGCTTCTGAAATATTGCGTTAAATCCACAACTTGTTGAAATTGCATTTACCCCTTCATTCTTAATCATTTCTTTAGACACATCTATCATTCTATTCAATATTACTTGACTAGGATTAAGTAATATGGTTTCAATATTGGCACCTTCTATTTCTTGAAATTTCACATCGAATGGATAAGAATCAATATTTGTACTATTGCCCGTCAATGATTCTAATTGCATCAAACCCATTGGTACAAATCCTGATTCCCACTTCAAGATAGCTATTTTCCCACCTTTCATTTTATTGCCTCCTCAGGTGCAGTAAATTCAATACCAAGTTTTTCTGCGGTCTCCTTGAGAGTAAGTTTACCAACAAATGTTGTCAATCCTCTTCTCAAATGCTTATTGTCTTCTAAAGCTTTAATTACCCCTTTATTGGCTATTTCCTTTGCAAATGGAAGTGTGGCATTTGACAAAGTTGTTGATGCAGTCCTTGAAAATGCAGAAGGTATATTGTCCACACAGTAATGCACGATACCGTCAACCTCATAAATAGGATCATCGTGAGATGTTGAATGACAAGTTTCTATTGCTCCTTCATCATCACAGGCAACATCAACAATTATTGCCCCAGGCTTCATCATTTTTAAATCATCTTTGAAAACCAGATGATCAGTCCTAGTTTTAGGCCATAAAATACAATTTATTAATACATCTGATGTCTTTAGGCATCTTTCCATATTTTCTCGATTTGATAATAAAAACTCAACATTTTTACCCATATATTTTTTCGCATCTAACATTGCTTCATAACTTACATCCAGCATGTTCACTCTATTGCCAAACGAAGATGCTAATTCACACGCTCCTCTTCCAGAATGCCCACAACCTATTATGGATATAATTGGTGTCTCAACGCCACATACATTGGATAGAAGACGACCATTCCCTCCATTTACAGATTGTGAATAATATAATGCTGCAAGAAATCCCCCTTTGCCAGCTAATTCGCTCATAGGACTTAACAATGGCCATTCTCCTTTGTCATCAGAAATATCTTCATACGCAATTGAAATACATTTGCTTTTCATTAATGCTTCAGTCTGATCTTTGTGAGCATTTGAATGAATATATGTTAAAACAATAAGTTCTTCTCTTAAATACTTATATTCTTCAGGTAGTATTTCTTTTACTTTATATACTAGATCGACGTTTTTCCAAATATTATCTGCCTCTTTCTCGATTATACAACCAACTTTTATGTATTCCTCATCTTTAAAGCCACTTCCTTCGCCCGCTTTACTTTCTACTATAACCTCATGTCCACAGTTAACTAACTCAGCAGCTGATGCAGGAACGCAACTAACTCTATACTCACTATTTTTTATTTCTTTCAAAATTCCAATTTTCATTTTTTCTCCTTTTATCATCTTAAATAAATTCCTATATCGGTTACACTGCGATTCCAATAATTAAAAATCCTATACTTGCTAGAGCTGCAGATAGCAAAGCGTATGGTAACTGAGTCTTAACGTGATCAACGTGATCTGAACCTGAAGCTAAAGATGAAAGTATTGTAGTATCAGATAGAGGTGAACAATGATCACCGAAACATCCTCCGCCCATTACAGCCGCTATTGTTGCATATACTAGTGTGTTAAGTTCGCCGTTTGTAAATGAAAATGCTAATGGAATGCAAATAGGTGTCATAATTGCGTATGTTCCCCAAGACGTTCCTGTAAAAAATGCGATAAATGCACATACTAAAAATGATAACACTATCACAAACACAGGAGTCATCCAGTTTTCTGTTACGTTAATTACATAATTTGCTGTTCCAAGTTCCTTGCTTATTGCATTTATACAATACGCCATGGCTAGTATCAACATTGCGTTCATTACACTTTTGATACCTTCCACAGCGATTTTCATTAGTTCAGCCAGAGTTGACATTTTTCTAAGTAACATTATTACAAATTGATATGCAACTGCACATACAAATGCTTCCAATGTTTTTGCATTACCAAGCATAATATATGTTCCAACAGTTACGAAAATTATTATTAAAGCAGGCATAAAGAAATCCAGAAAAAGATTTGATTGTACGCCTTCATTCGGTTTAATATTGTCGAGTTCGTTACTTAGAAGTGGATTTGCTCCATCCCTAATTGGTTTTCCCTCTTCCAGGGCTCTTTTTTCTGCTTTTTTCATCGGTCCAAAATCAGGAATTATGCCAAATGCAATTAGGCCAACAAGCAACGCTGAAAAAATACCATAGAAATTAAACGGTACCATATTTACGACTGCTTTCTGTGCCATATTTGCATTTTGAATAGGCCCTAAGCCAACTAAAAGTCCACTCATATAGACGCCCCAAGCGCTAAATGGAATCAATGTACATACTGGAGCTGATGTTGAGTCACAAATATATGCAAGTTTTTCACGAGAAACCCTTGCTTTATCCGTAATACCTCTCATTACAGTTCCGACATATAGTGGACTAAAGTAATCACTGAAGAAAATAAAAATTCCTAATAGCCAAGCTAAGACTTGTGCTCCTCTTTGTTTTAAATTTCTTTTCCCTACCATCTCTGAAAAAGCTTGAATTGCTCCAGATTTTTGGAAGAAAGCTACCATTACTCCAATAAACACTTCTATTGTAATAACCCATATGAAGTCTGGAGTGCCTAATGCAGTTTGGCAAATGCCCGTAAATCCCGTTACTAGATTTTCACCTATTATAGCAATTCCAACCAATACTCCCAGCAAGATAGAAAACAATGCATCTCGAGTTACAAAAGCCAATACTAATGCAACTGCCGCAGGTGCTAGGGATAAAATACCATAATTATCCATTGAACACTTCCTTTCTTATTCTGATCTTTTTCTCAGAATATCAAAGTTTTTAATATTGATTTTATATAGTGCAACTTTCATGCCATTTCTGAAGCCTTTAAAAATACACACTTTCATCAATCAAGACATTTAAATATTATTTTCTCAAAAAAAAAACACATTAAATCGGCGGATTATAGCCGATCTAATGTGTTTCATGGCAATATATTGCCTTTTATAAATTATATTTCCTCGCTTTGTAATTAAATGTCTGCCTTGGCAAATCGAGTAACTTGGCTGCTCTAGTTCTATTGCCTAGAGATTTCTTCAGTGCATATTTAATAATATCCTTTTCATGGTATTCCATGTATGTTTTATATGTTTCATCCTTATAACACTCATCCTGGCAAGTTTCTGCCCCTCTGCTTATATAAACATCTTTTAAATATTCAGGCAAATCATTTTCAGATAATACTTTTCTCTCTGTTAAACTTACCATAGATTCCACCATATTCTTTAGTTCCCTCACATTTCCATTCCATGCATATGAATATATAAATTGCTTTAATGATTTTGATATGCCTTTTATCTCCTTCTGATAAAGATCTGAGTAGACTTTAATATAATGATTTAAAAACACTTCAATATCTTCAGGTCGCTCTCTTAGAGGTGGAATTAATATCATTACTGATGATAATCTATAGAACAAATCTGCCCTTAATATTTTTTTATTAATAGCTTCTTCAGGTGGTACATTCATGGCTGTAATTAATTTAACTTGAACACTTTTCTCTTTTTTTGCTCCTACTGGTCTGAACTTTCCATTTTGTATTACTCTTAAAAGTTTGGCTTGAACACTATATGGCATTGAATTTATTTCATCTAAAAACAACACACCTTCATTTGCCTGCTCAAAAAGTCCAACACGATTTTCTGCACCAGTATAAGCACCTTTCACTGTGCCAAAAAGTATACTTTCAAATAAATTTTCAGGAATTGCGGCACAATTTTCTACTATGCAAACTTCATCAGGAGTTCTTCTTGCTTTCATAATTGACTGTGCAAATAGTTCTTTACCCGTTCCAGTCTCACCATAAATTAAAGTCGGACTATTTGTCTGAGCAAGCTTCTTAGCTTTTTCAATAGTATTTAACATATCTTTATTTACAGTAATGATTTCCGAAAAAGCTTCAGAATTATTTTTTTTAATAATTTTATCAAATAATGAATTGAATCGAATGTCATTTATATTTTTTCCTTCGGAAGACTCTTTGCCAGCTTCAACCGAAAATTCAACTACTGCGATAATTTCTCCCCTCTTTAACATTGGCACCGTAATGTTATCAGTAATAAATTCTCTGCCCTTGTAATCAATAAATTTCTGGTTCCTTACCGCAATAACTTTTCCAGTTTTCATACAGTGAACAACTGTAGAGTTCTCTTTATTCAACGATGAAAATACGTCAAAAAAATTTTTACCAATTATCTCATCCATTGAATATCCAGCTTTACCTTCATGTATCATTGATTCATACCTAGAATCATATATTACTCTATAGTCCTTATCGACAATACATAGATCATCCAAACTATCAAATGGCATCACATTAAATTCAAACATTTCAACCCTCCATTAATACTGATTAATATAATTATAGCATATGGACAAGATTTTCACTATTTGAGCATTATTAAAAATATTTTTACACCTTCTCTAAATTCTCTCCACCATCTTCGTGAACCACATGATCTGAATCATCATTGGAATCCGTATCATCTACTTCTGAGTATTTCTTGACGGGAGCGAGATATTTTGTGCCATTATCTTCTATAGAACCTAAATTTACCCTCATAGAACCGCCGTCATATTCGCAGTCATTCACATCGATGTCACCAAGTTTTGCCTCGAGGTTTACATTTTTCAGCTTGCTTTTTTCAATATCAATCGAGCCAACACTTGCATATATATTCAAATTATTCAATGTACTATCGTCGACCTCTACTTCTCCAGCCTCACATTTAATCTCTCCAGATTCAATCGAAAAATTCTTAAGATCGAAACTTCCTGCCTTTAACTCCGCAGTTAACTTCTTTATCTTTAATCCATCTATTTCAACATCCCCGGCATCAGCATTCAATGTAATACTCTCATACTCTTTTTCTGGCAAGTAGAGGCAGATGATTTTTTCATTGTCAATACCAAGCAATTCATCCCAAATACTCAAGTCAATATTAACTTTCTTCTTAGATTCATATTTCTCGCTGATTTTAAAGGTATCTCCATCAGTTCCAAGCTTTAGGTTGTGGTTTTCATCAGTTCTGAATTTAACGTGCGTCCTTGCATCGTTGCTTTTTAAAATCTTCACTGGATAGGACTGTGCATTTATTTCTATTTTGTTGAATTCCTCATCATAGTCTATTCTCTTCTCTTGGTATTCCTTGCCTGATGTCAGATCTGTATTTTTGAGCTGCTCCAATCCACCTGATAGTGCACCCGCAATCAGAAGTCCTCCACCAACAACAATCAAAACAAGTGATGCAATAAGCAGCGTTTTAGTTATCTTTTTCATGCCTATTCCTCCTCATAATTCTATTGTAAAGTTTAGCTACAAGTTGTATCAGGCACTGTATTAGCTTTATCATAAGCAATATAGCAGGTATAATTAAGCCTATTGCAAGCAGTGAAGTTCCAAACAAAATCATTCCGCCTGATGATGTGATTCCTATGCTTCCAATACTAACTATGATAGTCTTTATCGCTAAGGCTCCTCCACCAACTACACCTGCAATTGATGCAAGAAATATTGCCACGATGAGCATTCCTATGGCAAATAGTATAGTAATTAAAAATATGAGCATTGGAATTGAAACAGGTGCGCTTAATATCGCCAGAACAGCTATAAGAATAATGCTCGGATTTCTCTTTCTGGCATTCTTGTCGTTCAAAAGACCCACCATAAGCTCACTTGCTGCCTCCTTGGGTGTGCCTAATTCTTTGCAAATATCCTCATAGCTTTCAAGTCCCGCATCCTCTATGTATTCAACAAAATAGTTGACCGCATCTTCATATTCTTCATGCGGTAGTTTGGATATCTTTGATTTTAATTCGCTGAGATATTGCTCTTTTCCGGTCTTACTCATTCTTACCTCCTATAAGTTCTATTGTCGAAACAAATCTATCCCATTCCGACTGCATTTCTGCAAGATGTGCCTTACCCGATTCCGTTATTTTGTAATACTTTCTGGCTCTTCCATTGTAGTTTTCGATGTAGCTATCAAGATATCCGCTTTTGTTCATCTTCTTTAAAATCGGATACAGGGTCGACTCCTTGATGTCTGAAACCATCTTGATTCTCTGCGAAATGTCGTACCCGTAAGAATCTTTGCGGTTTACAATGGATAGAATCAGAAGTTCAATTATGCTTGCTGATACTGTGAACATTTTACCTCCCAATGTATTTGAAATTTGATTTGTATTTTATGATGATTAGCTCCGATATATTTTCAATAAGTATATCTTAAAAATGTATATATAAATATTTTATATATATATGAGCTTTTTATATAGTATACCTTGTTTATGAGTATGTCAATAGTTTTTATAAAAAAATAAAAAACAAAAAAGAACGGCAAAAGGGTTCTACCCTTCTACCGTCCATTATTATAAAATTACAATCTATCTATCATTCTTGGGTGTTACTTATAGCTCCTCTTTCTCTTGAGAACAAGCAAAGCACTCATACTAACTAATACTGCAAGTCCTGCATACATCATCATGTCTGAGCTATCTCCTGTTTTTGGAGCTGTTTTAGCGTTATTATTGTTTCCAGGTTTTATACCATCCTTATTGTCTTTTCCAGGTTTTTTGCCATCCTCAGATGCAATTTTTGTTCCTACCAGAACAATTTTATCCGTTGGATTAACAATTTCAGTTACAGGTTCATCTTCTTTAAGAATTTCCTCTTTACCATTTTCATCCTGTATGTAATAGTAAGCGGTTTTTACTCTGGTAAAACCTTCAGCACCCTCTTGTATGATTTTAGTTTTGCCCTTCAGTAAAGTTGGATCATTTTTATAAATCGTTTTATAATTAGATTCATCTTTTATTTCTTCTTTTTCTCCCTTTTTAATTTTGGATGAAAGGGTTACTGTCCATCCATTTATATCATCTCCGCTAACATCAAGATTGTATTTCTTATTTAGCTCATCTTTATTATCTCCAGAAAAATCAGCATGCAATTTAAAATCTCTGAATTTCCCTGTAAATGGGCTAAATATACTCAAATCATTTGCGAAAGCTGCGCGAAAGAAAGTTCTAGAATCAATGACAAGAGCACTTTCGCCTTCGGTGAAATCAATTTCCAAATCTAGAGGTCTGCGGCGGTTGACTACTGGATATGTTTCATTCCCATCCTTCAATTCAGCTAATGTAAAACGCACTTTCATATTTTCTTTATCGTCGTCAAGAATAATAGCCCCTGGTGCTATTACTCTTTTAGTCATCGTTTCCATATTTTGTGTTATATTAACAGCAACATCTTTATCTTTGCGTGTTGCACCAGCACCATAAATCCTATTGCCTGTGTTGATTGGTACATCAATCCTCTCAATTTTACAATCTGTATATTTTTCACCGTCTTTGCTTTCCATTTCATCTACTGGAACACTGATTTTTAACTCTTGACCAATCTTACCGTTATAATTTCTATAATCTGTTGAAAGATTGTACTTAGTTTGACCATTCTTATCTTTACCACTAAATTTTAGCACATATTCAAAGCTGATTTCTTTTCCCTCATCCTCAGGATTATACCAGCCTTTATCTTTGCCAGAGTGATGCCATAACAAATATACATCTTGAGTTTTGCTGCCTTCATTAACTACATTATCTTTAGCCTTTGTTTCCTCAGATATTTCAAGTTTGTCTTCAGAAGCTTTCGTTTCCTTTACAGATTTCGATTCTACTGACTTTGTAGTTTCGTCTTTGCTCTCATCTTTAACTTCTTGTGTTTCTTCCACTTCTTTTGCTTCAGCTTTTACATTTTGATCATTTGTATTTGTCTCATCTGCAAAAACACCTGTAACTTCAATACACATACTTACTGCTACTAAAAGTGCTAAAACAAGCCCCATCGTTCGCTTAATTGATTTATTCATAACAATCCTCCTCGTATATTATAGTTGTAGTATTTAATACTACATTTTATTCTTTATCCCACTTTCTTATGGGATAATAATTGTATAGATAGAGGTCGTAGCAATCCTCC
>QWCE01003250.1_pt1 | contig 18357 bp, 23 predicted proteins | sample 1972531 | NCBI WGS metagenome assembly QWCE01 (sample SAMN09866716, study PRJNA288562) | Human gut metagenome isolate term4_stool, whole genome shotgun sequencing... | reverse complement strand
TTTTTAATGTTGCAGACATATTTGTGACTTTGGGTTGTGGATTAATGATTATTTATATAATTTTTATCCATGAAGATAAATAATGATTGGGACCTTATCCTAAAGGATGAATTTGAGAAAGAATATTTTAAGAACTTAGAATCTTTTTTAGACAAGGGCTACAAAGAAAAAAATATTTATCCTCCTAGAAGTGAGATTTTTAAAGCGTTAGAATTATCTTCTTTCAAAGATACTAAGGTTGTAATTCTTGGTCAAGATCCTTATTATAATCCTGGTCAAGCGCAAGGGTTGTCATTTTCAGTAAATGATGGGGTGAAACTTCCACCATCTTTAAGAAACATATACAAGGAGCTTGAAACTGATCTAGCCATACCACCAGCAGTAAGTGGCTCATTGATTTTTTGGGCTAGGCAAGGAGTACTGTTATTAAATTCAACCCTTACAGTAGAAGAAAAAAAGCCAAATTCTCATAAAAATATAGGCTGGCAAATTTTTACTGATAGGATAATTTCAGAATTAGATAAGAGAGAAAAGCCTCTAGTTTTTATTTTGCGGGGGAATTTTGCGAAAAGTAAAAAATCATTAATTACAAATCCAAGGCATTTAATTATAGAATCAGCTCATCCCTCACCATTGTCTGCTAGACGTGGATTTTTTGGATCAAAACCATTTTCTAAGACAAATCAATTTTTAAAAGAGAACAATATAAAAGAAATAGATTGGAAAATAGAGAATCAAAAGTGATTCTCTATTATTTTTTTGCACAAGTTTAATAAGTTTTTATAATTGTAGGTGGAGTTTTCTTTAATTATTAATAAATTATTATTAATATTAATATCAGTTTGGTTTTTTATGTTGAAAGTATTTATACTCACAAATCCATTAGTTTTTTCATCAAAACGACCATATAAAACATGAATATTTAGTTTAATTATATTATCTTTAATGATAGCCTGGTAGTTATTTTCTGCTACATATAAGTCTTTTAATTTTTTTTCTGAAATGAATTCAAAATTTCCTATATCTTTATTTATATTTGCTTGATTAATCCAAAACTTTCCTATTTTACTTTTTATACTTAATTTATCCAGATAAAATTCTTTTATGTTGGTTAGAGCTTCTGTTGCAATCAAATCATTTTCATTGTGTTTTAAAATTGGGTAAGGGTTATCTCTTTTGATTGTATCTTCGGTAAGTTTACTAATACTTTTATAACGGCTAGGATCAGATCTTTGAATTCCTATGAGTTTTTCAATATCCATAAGTTTCATTGACTCATAAGAAAAAAACTTTGAATTTTTTTTAATAATCTTATATATATCAAGACTACTATCAGGAAATACAGGCATAAGTCTATTGGCTATTAGTCTTGAATTTAGAAAAGGTATATCAAAAGTATCACCATTAAAAGTGATAAGTCTTTTGTCCTTAACTTCTCTTGAAAAAATTTTTAATAATTCCACCTCTTCAATATCGTCTTCAGCAAAGTATTGGTAAATATAAGTTTTATTTTGACATCTTTTTACTAGACCCAATAGCACTAATTTATCAAATTTAAAATCAAGACCAGTTGTTTCAATATCAAGAACTAAATCTGAATTATTTAAGTTTTCTCCATTAATCCTTATTTTTTTACTTATCATGAGTATATTATACTGCTATTAGAATTAAATATTACTAATCAAATCATTTCTTGTAATCTGAACCAGCTCTAATATAATAATATAATTAAGGAGTACATATGATATATTTAGATAATGCTGCTACAACAAAGATGTATGATGAAGCGATTGATGCATATATAGATGTTTGTAAAAATCATTTTGCAAACCCTAGCGCCCTTCATTCATATGGAATGGAAGCAGAAAATTTTATTAAAGATACAAAAAAATATATAGGTAAATTAATATCGGCAAGTGAATCTGAAATATTCTTTACAAAATCGGCTACTGAATCAAATAATATAGCCATAAAGTCTTTTGAGGGAGTAGCTCTTACAAGTAAAATCGAACATTCATCTGTATTTAATACTTTTAAAAATTCTAAATTTAAAGAAGTAAGATATATATCTAATGACAGGTTTGGCTTCCTAGATAAAGATGATCTAAAAAATAAATTAGATAGTGAAGTTACTTTTGTTTCTTTTATCTATGTAAACAACGAAATTGGAACAATTCAAGATATAAAGAAGCTTTCGAAAATAATAAAGGATTTCAATAAAAATATCGTAATTCACATTGATGCTACTCAAGCAATGGGAAAAATATCATGTGATGTAAATGACCTAGGTGTTGATTTAATGAGTTTTTCATCACATAAATTTCATGGTCCAAAGCAACTTGGTGGATTATATGTTAGAAAAGAAATCCAGGGCAAAATAAAGCCTATATTGGATGGAGGATATCAAGAAGTTTTCTCATCAGGAACAAATAATCCGCCAGCAATTTATGCGTGTGGTGTTGCCTTAAAAAAACAGATAGACTCAAATGAGTATGGATATATTAGAGAACTTAATCAATATTTAAGAGATTTGATAAGTGAAAATATTAAAGATTCATATATTATTTCTCCTATAGAATCTTCATCTGCCTATATACTAGATGTGGCTTTTGCCGACATAAAATCCGAAGTTCTTCTCCATATGCTTGAGGAGGAAAAAATTTATGTCTCTAGCGGTTCTGCTTGTTCTAAAGGGGATTATAGTAGGATTTTAACTGCGTTAGGTATTGATAAAAAATATATGGATGGGGCAATTAGATTTTCATTTTCTCATGATATAACGAAAGAAGACTTAGACTTTACTTTAAAGATATTAAAAGAAAGTATTGAAATGATAAGGATGGTAATATAATGGAATGGATGTTAGCAGTTAGCTTTGGGGAGATATTTCTAAAAGGGAAAAACAGACATATTTTTTATAGGACAGCAATTGATAATATAAAAAGAAATATAAGAGAAATTCCTTATGATGATATGTATTCAGAATCGTCCAAGCTTTATATAAAGGCTGATAAAAAATATTTTGAAAAAATAAAAGATAACATATTAAAGGTATTTGGAATTTCCTATGTTTCTTACGTTATAAAAACAAGTAAAAATGTTGATGATATCTATGAAGCTTGTAAGATTGATCTTAACGAATATTTTTCTGACAAATCCTATACATTTAAAGTAGATACAAGAAGGACAGATAAAACCTTTAAGTATAAGTCTCCAGAGTTATCATCAAAGATTGGAGGGTTTATTTTAAGAGATTTCCCAAATCTTAAAGTAGATGTTCACAATCCAGATTTCAAGGTTTTTATTGATATTAAAGACAATGTTTATGTGTATTCTAAAAGATTTGAAGGTCTTGGAGGGCTTCCGATTGGTTCTTCTGGTAGAGGATTACTTCTTTTATCAGGAGGTATAGATTCTCCTGTAGCAGGTTTTATGGTAGCAAAAAGAGGAATGAAGCTTGACTGCATCCACTTTCATTCATATCCATTTACTTCAAAAAGAGCCTTACAAAAAGCTTTGGATTTGGCTGAAATAATGTCATCATATACAGGAAAGATGAGGGTCTATTCTATCAACCTAGCAAATATTTATAAGGCAATAAACCAAAATTGTGAAAGAAGGGAAACTACCATTTTATCACGTAGGTTCATGATGAGAATTGCAAATAAAATCTCTGAAACAAATGATTATCAAGCATTAATTACAGGGGAGTCTTTAGGTCAAGTAGCAAGTCAAACTATAGAGTCTGTGTCAGTAATTAATGATTCTTCTGAAAGACCGATATTAAGACCTCTTATTGCTATGGATAAGAAAGATATAATAAAAATCTCAAAAGATATAGGCTCTTATGAGAAATCTATTGAGCCTTATGATGATTGTTGTTCGATATTTGCACCAGATAGTCCAGTAACCAAACCTAAACTTAAATTTATAAAAATGAGTGAAGAAAAACTTGATATAGATGCTCTAGAAAATGAAGCAATAAATAATATGGAAATAATTGAAATTGCTTGACATATAGGTTATTAGGAAGTAGTATATATGAGTAGACCGCTCAGCTAGGGTTCTGATCCCCGAATGCTGGCGAGAATATATGAAATAGGAGGCTTTCCATGTACGCAATTATTAAGACAGGTGGAAAACAATACAAAGTATCAGAAGGTGACTTAGTAAGAGTTGAGAAACTTGCTTACGAAGTTGGTGAGACTGTAGATTTTGATCAAGTACTATTAGTATCAAACGATGGTGAACTTAAGGTAGGTTCTCCACTAGTTGAAGGTGCTAAGGTATCTGCAACAGTTGAAGATCAAAATAAAGATAAGAAAATTGTTGTTTTTAAATATAAACCAAAAAAACAATATAGAAAAAAACACGGCCACAGACAACCTTATACTTTAGTAAAAATTAATAGCATAAGTCTTTAATGATTAATATTGATTTATTAATCAATAAAAAAGACGAAATAGTAGGTTTTGAAATCAAAGGTCATGCTGAATACGATGAATACGGCAAAGACCTTGTATGTTCAGCTGTTACTATACTTGCCTATAGCTGTGTAAATAGTCTTGATAAATATACTGATGAAGTTATTTTTTCTGATGATGAGATAATCATGACATTAGAAATCAAGTATCCAAATAGAGATACAGATGTAATCTTTGACTATTTTAAGACTGGTATAGAGACACTTCTAGGTAATTATAGCAGCTACGTTAAATTAAATTATAAGGAGAAATTATGATATTAAATATTAATTTACAAAGATTTTCAAGTAAAAAAGGAGTTTCTTCATCTAAAAACGGTAGAGATTCTAGAGCTAAAAGACTTGGTGTTAAAAGAGCTGATGGTCAATTTGTTAACGCTGGGACAATTATTGTAAGACAAAGAGGAACAAAAATTCACCCAGGAAACAATGTTAAAAGAGGTGCTGATGATACTCTTTATGCTTCATGTGAAGGTGTTGTAAAATTTGAAAGAAAAGGCAAAAGCAGAAAACAAGTATCTGTTTATGCACAATAGTTGATAAAAAATTAAGCTTGCCTTTGGCAAGCCTTTTTTTATGAAAGGAAATATATGATTGATTATGCAAAAATAAGCCTTAAGGCAGGAGATGGAGGCAACGGAGCTGTAGCCTGGAGAAGGGAAAAATATGAACCAACAGGTGGACCTGCAGGCGGAGATGGAGGAAATGGTGGTTCTATAATAATAAAAGCCACTAGAAACTTATCTACACTCGAAGAATTTAGATACAAGAAAGAGTTTAAGGCTGAAAACGGTGAACAGGGTGGCAAAAATAAAAAATTTGGAAAAAAAGGAGAAGACCTTTATATACCTGTTCCAGTGGGTACATTAATTAGAGAGGCAGAAACTAACACCATAATCAAAGACATGACTAAAGATGGTGAAGAATTTCTTATCGCAAAAGGCGGCAGAGGTGGCCGTGGTAATGTTCACTTTAAAAATTCAATAAGACAAGCACCTAGATTTGCCGAATCTGGTAAGAAGGGACAAGAGATTGATCTAATTTTTGAGCTCAAAGTTCTTGCTGATGTTGGGCTCGTAGGTTTGCCAAATGTAGGAAAATCAACCCTACTTTCTGTAATATCGAAAGCTAAACCAAAGATTGCTAATTATCATTTTACAACTATTGACCCAAACCTTGGAGTAGTTAAAGTTGATAGAGAAAGAAGCTTTATTGTAGCTGATATAGCAGGTCTTATAGAAGGAGCAAATCTTGGCTCAGGCTTAGGACATGACTTTTTAAAGCACATTGAAAGATGCAGGGTACTAATTCACGTGGTTGATGTTTCTGGCCTTGAAGGTCGTGATCCTATTGAAGATTTTAAATTAATAAATAAAGAACTAGAAATTTATAATGAAAATTTACCTAAAAAGCCAATGATAGTAGCCTTAAATAAATCTGAATTGGATTATAATGATAATGCTTCAAAATTTATAGAAACTTTTGGAAAAGATTATAGAATTTTCAAAATATCTGCTGCAACTACCATAGGAATTAAGGAGTTAATTGACTATACCACAGAAGAACTTGAAAATTCTAATGAAATAGAATTTGCTCTCTATGAAGAAGTTGATGAAAACTTTTTGGATGAGTTTTACAATAAAGAAGTTGATTTTGATTTAAATATTAAAAAAGAAAATGAAATTTATCTTGTCTATGGAAAAAGAGTTGATAATCTTTTAAAGAGAGTAAATATAGATGATTATGATTCTATGATTTATTTTGAATCTACTCTTAGAGAAATGGGTGTATTTGAAAAATTAAAAGAAATTGGAATAGAAGACGGAGATAGTGTTGCTGTAGGTGATATTGTCTTTGAATATTACGAATAGGAGGAATTATGTTAACAGGTAAACAGAGAGCTATGTTAAAACAAGAAGCTCACGATTTTAAGCCCATAATCAATATTGGGAAGTTTTCGATAACAGATCAATTGCTTGAAGCAATAGATGAAGCTTTAGAAGCTAGAGAACTAATAAAGGTGAAAATTTTAAATAATAATCTTGATGATGCGGATTATATAATTGATACTATAGTTCAAAAATTAGATTGTGAATTTATTTCACATATTGGTTCGATTTTCACTATTTATAGAAAAAACGACGATAATAATTATAATCTATAATGCGAATTGGTCTATATGGTGGGACTTTTGATCCTATTCATCTTGGGCACTTAATTGTAATAGAAAATGCCATTAACCAGATGGATTTAGATAGGGTAATTATTCTACCAAGTTCAAACCCACCTCATAAAAAACACAAAGATAAAACAAAAGCAGATATCAGGGTGGAAATGGTAGCGGAGGCCATTAAGGATAATCCCAAAATTATACTTTCTACCTTTGAGTCTACTGATAATGTTGTAAGGTATACTCATGACACTTTGGAATATTTCACGTCTAAATTACCCAATCATGAAATATTTTATATAATGGGAGAAGATTCTTTTGTTACAATAGATACTTGGAGAAATTACGAAAAGATACTAGATTATAATATAATTGTCTTTGCTAGATCGGGAATAGATAACAACAGTACCCTTATAAAAAAAGTTGATAAAATCCGTAAAGATAATCCGAATATACATTTAATTGATATTTTAAATATCAATATATCATCTACTTTAATAAGATCTTTATCTAAAGAAGATAAAAGTATAAAATACTTAGTAAAAGATGAAGTAAATTATATAATACAAAATAGGAACTTATATGTATAAAATAACTGAAATTCAAGATAAATTAAAAAAAGATATAGGAGAAAAAAGGTATCAACACAGTAAGAGAGTTGCTGATACTGCCAAAAAACTTGCTGAAAATTTTGGCATAAACACTGAAAAGGCATACTATGCTGGACTTATTCATGATTGTGCAAAATACAATGAAAAATCATATATAGATAAGTTTGGAATTGATATTTTAACTTTTCCGGTGAGTTCTATAAAAGATCCTGTTTTACATTCATTTCTGGGAGCAGAAGTAGCAAAAAAAGTGTATAATATATATGATGAGGATATATTAAGTGCGATAAAATTCCATACCACAGGAAGAAGAGGCATGAGTGATTTAGAAAAAATTATCTTTATAGCCGACGCTATTGAACCAGGTAGAAATTACGAAGGGATTGAAAGTATTCGTAAAATCTCTATTAAAAGTCTAAATGAAACTATGTTAGCCTTACTAAACAACAATATTATTTATTTAATAAATAAAGGCGCTATAATAAATCCTTTAAGTTTTGAAGCGAGAAATTACTTTATTGAGGAGAAAAATGGAAAAATTAGATATAATAGTTAATACATTAGAAAATAAATTAGCTGAAGATGTAAATGTAATAAAACTTGAGGACTCTTCTGTTGCTGATTATTTTGTAGTTGCTACAGGTAATTCTATTAACCAAACAAGAGCTTTAGCAGATTATATAGAAGATGATCTAGCGAAAGAAGGTTATGAACTTTTATCAAAAGAAGGTCTTCGTGAAGGAGAATGGATTCTTATTGATGCTGGAGATATCATTGTTCATATCTTTACACAAAAACAAAGAAAGTTTTATGATTTAGATAATTTGTGGGAGAATTAATCTCTCATATCTATAGGAGTTTGTATGCCTAAGGATAAGAAAGATAAAATCATCTTTGCAGGAGTTATATTTCTTGCTTTTCTATTTGCAAATATTCTTTCAAATGATAATGTTAAAGATTTTTTTAACAAAAATGACGATGAAATAGTCATGACAGACCAAGAACAAGAAAAGATAGACGAAGAATATAGCAAAGAAGAAAATATAGATGATTTATCTATCAACGATAAAAAAGTGTATATTTCTGGAGAAATAAGAAATTCTGGTGTATACGACATAAAGGATGGCGATAGGTTAGATGATCTTGTTAAAAGAGCAGGAGGATTTACAGAAAAAGCTGATTTAGATTCTATAAATCTTGCTATGAGATTAGAAGATCAAATGAAGATATACATACCTAATATTGATGAAAATCAAAACATAAGTGCTGCTAATACTAATCTAGGGATTGGTGCGGTTGATTCTAGTAAAAGTGAGTCTTTAGATAAAAAGATTAATCTTAACTTTGCTAGCAAAGAAGAACTAATGAGCCTACCAAATATCGGCGAAAAAAGGGCGCAAGCTATTATAGATTATAGACAAGAGAATAAATTTGAAAAAATCGAAGATATAAAAAATGTTAGTGGCATAGGTGATAAGTATTTTGAAGCTATGAAAGATTTGATAACAGTATAGAGGTATATATGAAATTATCTACTAGAGGTAGGTATGGGTTAAGGGCTATTTGTTATATAGCAGAAAACCAAAACAAGGGTTTTATACCTGTCTCTGAAATAAGTGAAAATTTAAATTTATCAGAAAATTATTTAGAACAATTAGTTAGAATGTTAAAAAAAGATGGCTTGATAAAGTCAAGCAGAGGTCCAAAGGGTGGATATAAAATCAATAATGATTTAAATAATATAACTATAGGTCAAATACTAAGAAGCCTAGAAGGCGATATGACAACTAGTGAATGTGTAAGTGGCAAAGTAAATTGTGATGAAAAATGTGACGCTTACGATCTTTTCACTAAGCTTGATTTTCTTATTAATCAAGCTATAGACTCCATTACTTTGGAAAATATTGTTAAACATGAAATTTAAGGAGAACTAATGAAGAATTTAGGAATGAACGAGCTTAGAAAAAGCTACTTAGAATTTTTTGGAAATGATAAAAACCACACAGTATTAAAATCATTTCCTTTAACACCAATTGACGACGATACACTTTTATTGATAAATGCTGGTATGGCGCCTTTAAAAAAATATTTTACTGGTGAGCTAAAGATGAAAAATGATAGAGCTACATCATCTCAAAGATGTGTAAGAACAGGCGATATCGAAAGAGTTGGTAAAACTGAGCGTCATGGTACATTTTTCGAAATGCTTGGAAACTTTTCATTTGGAGATTATTTTAAAAGAGAAGCGATAAGCTGGGCTTATGAATTCCTAACAGAAAAACTTGAAATAAACAAAAATGATTTATGGGTGACTGTTTTTCATGAAGATGATGAAGCTTATAATATTTGGCATGATGAAATAGGAATGCCTGCTGAAAGAATTTTAAGACAAGGCAAAGAAGACAACTTCTGGGAATTGGAAGTAGGTCCATGTGGTCCATGTTCTGAAATATTTGTGGATAGAGGCTTCGAAAAAGCTGTTGATGAAAATGATAATCAACCAGGAAATGATGACTCAGACAGATTTATGGAAGTATGGAATCTTGTCTTTACTCAATTTAATAAAGATAATCAAGGAAATTATACTGATCTAAGCCACCCAAATATAGATACTGGTATGGGTCTTGAAAGAATTGCAATGGTTCTTCAAGGCAAAGATAACATTTTTGAAATAGATGTAATGAAAGAAATAATATCAGAAATCGAAAAATTATCAGGAAAAACTTATAAAACAAATAAATCTGATGATGTTTCAATTAGAGTAATAGCTGACCATGCTAAAGCCATGACTTTCCTAGTTTCTGATGGAGTTATACCTTCTAATGAAAAACGTGGCTATGTCCTAAGAAGACTTATTAGAAGAGCATATAGACACGGAAAACTGCTTGGCATTGAAGGTCCTTTCTTAAATAAAATTGTGGATAAGGTTATAGAAACTTACAAAGCTGAATATGATGAACTAATAGAAAATACAGACAGTATTCACGAAGTTATATCTGATGAAGAAGAAAGATTCCAAAAAACTATTGATCAAGGATTATCCAAATTAGATGACTTAATTTCTGAAATGGAAAATAATAATGTTAAAATACTTGATGGTAGTGAAGCCTTCAAGCTTTATGATACTTATGGATTTCCTCTTGATTTGACTAAAGAAATCTTAGAGGAAAAGAATCTAGATGTAGATGAAAATAAGTTTGAAGAAGAAATGGAAAATCAAAGAAATTTAGCAAGAAATGCTAGAAAAACTGATAATAAGCATAAGCACGACAATCTAATAACTGATGGTATAGAAAGTACAGAATTTGTTGGATATGATAATTTTGATGTAAATGGAAAAATTCTTGCTATATTTGTAGATGGAGAAGAGAAATCTTCGATAAAAGCACCTAGCAAAGGTATAATAATAAGCAATAAGACTTCATTTTATCCAGAAGGTGGCGGAGAAGTTGCCGATACTGGTTATATTAAAACATCTAAAGCATCTGCAAAAGTTGTTGATGTTCAAAAGAAAAATGATATTATTTTCCATTATGTTGAGCTTACAGAAGGTGAATTCAAAAAAGATGCTGAAGCTGAATTTGTAATAGATCTTGATAGAAGGTTAGATATTCAAAGAAATCACTCGGCAACCCACTTACTTGATAAAGCTCTTAAAAATGTATTGAAACAAGATATCAAACAAGCGGGATCATTGGTAGATGAAAATAGGTTAAGATTTGATTTTACTTATAATAAAGCTATAAGCGACGATGAGTTAAGACAAATTGAAGAAGAGATAAATGCAGTAATTAGACAGCAACTACCTGTTAAAAAAGAATACATGGATTACAAAAAATCTGAAGAACTAGGTGCAGTGGCCTTATTTGAAGATAAATATAAAGATGTTGTCAGAGTTGTTTCTATGGGAGATTATTCAATAGAACTTTGCGGTGGTTGTCACGTGAATAATACATCTGAAGTACTAATGTTTAAAATAAAATCTGAAACTTCTGCTGCAGCAGGCGTTAGAAGAATCGAGGCTATCACTGGTAGAGCAGTATATGAAGATATAACAAAAAAGGAAAATACAATTAGAGAAATTGCTAATAGTCTAGATTCCAAAGTTAATAATATTTCTTCAAAGATCAATTCGCTTAAATCAGAAATTGATGAAAAAGCTAACGAAATTAAGAGACTTAAATCTCAATCAAATAAAGATATCTATAGTGAACTTAAAAGTCAAATTAAAAATATAAATGGTGTAAACTTATTAATATCAAAATTTGATAATGTAGGTATTGATGAACTTCGCGATTTAGAAAATAGATTTAAGAGCGAATATAATAACTTAATTACTGTCTTTGCTACAGTCAGCGATAAAATTATATTTACTGTATCAGTTGATGATAATTTAACAGAGAAATATAATGCCGGTAAGATTGTAAGAGAGATAGCACAAATAACTGGAGGTAACGGAGGCGGCAAAAAGAACTTTGCCCAAGCAGGTGGAAAGGATATTGATGCTTTAGAAAAAGCGCTTAATAGAGCTTACGAAATTATAAAGGAGTAAGAGATGACTGATAATAACAAGTTTAATGAAACTATGCTTTTCAAAAGAGAAGACGTTGAAAAGAATAATATTAGGGAGATACTTACAACAGTTTACAAAGCTTTAGAAGATAAAAATTATAAACCAACTTCCCAAATAGTAGGTTATTTGTTATCAGGTGATCCAACTTATATCACTGCTCATAATAATGCTAGAAAACTTATCAGAGCAGTAGATAGAGATAAAATTTTAGAAGAATTATTAAATAATTACATCAATGACTAGAATCATGGGATTAGATGTTGGGGATAAAACAGTAGGAGTCGCAATCAGCGACCCTTTGTTTGTAACAGCCCAACCATACGAAACAATAAAAAGACGTAAGGCTAAATTTGATATAGATAGAATTGTAGAGATTGTCAATGATAAAGAAGTATCATTAATAGTTGTAGGTCTACCTAAAAACATGAACAACACTATAGGACCTCAGTCAATGAAAGTCATGAGTTTTGTTGATTTAATAAAAAAAAGAATTGATATAGATATTGTTTATGAAGATGAAAGGCTTACTACAGTCCAATCTGAGGCTGTTCTTATTGATATGAATGTAAGACGCGAAAATAGAAAAACTCACATTGATAAAATAGCCGCCAGCTTTATATTACAAAGTTATTTAGACAGGAGAAGCAATGGATAGTATCTTTTTACTGGATGAAAATAATAATGAAGTTGAATTTAATATAATAGATACTTTCGGAATAGATGATAAAAATTATGCAGCCCTAGAAGAAATAGGAGATGACATGATTATGATTGTTGAAGTTAAGAATAGTGACGATATTATAACATTTAAAACAATCGAAGATCAAAAAGAACTAGACGAGATAATAGACTTTTATGAGCAGATGAAAAGAGAGAATGATGAATACTGATGAAGTAAGGAAAATATTCGAACAAAACAATCAAAAATTTACTAAACAAAGAGAATTGATATTCAATGTTTTAAAAAGCTCTTCAGAAAAACATCTGACTCCAGAACAACTATTTTCTATTGTCCACCAAGATCATAAACAAGTGGGTATAGCTACAATATATAGAACTTTAAATATTTTTGAGGAGTTAGGAATTGTAAATAAACAAGAGTTTACTGACCAAGCATACACTTATGAATTGATTGACCCAGAAAAGGATCATCATGATCACATAATTTGTACTTCTTGTGGAAAAATATTAGAAGATGAGTTTTTAAATGTAGAAGATGTGAAAAATTCACTTAAAAAAAATTATGATTTTGATTTGTCTTATTATTCTTTAAGGATTTATGGAATCTGTTCCGATTGTCAGAATAATAAGGAGAAATAATGACAAATGAAAAGAAACTTAGAATAATCCCGATAGGCGGATTACATGAGGTAGGAAAAAACTGTACATTAGTAGAATATGGTAATGATATGATAATGATAGACTGCGGACTAACTTTCCCAGATGAGGAAATGTTAGGTGTGGACATTGTCATCCCAGATTTTACTTATGTAGAGGAAAATAAGAGTAAACTTAGAGGAATATTTGTAACTCATGGTCACGAAGACCACGTTGGTGCAATCCCATACTTTTTAAAGAATGTGGATACAAATGTATATTGTTCTAAACTTACAAAAGGGCTTATAGAAAATAAATTCAAAGAGCATGGGCTAAATTCAAATAAAATAAAAATGGTCAATGTCAATAATACTGTTAAGGCAGGAAGCTTAAGTGCAGAATTTATTAGGGTAAGTCACTCAATCCCTGATGCTTGCTCGATAGCGGTAAAATCACCAATAGGAACAGTTATTTTTACTGGTGATTTTAAGATGGACTTTACTCCAATTGATAATGATCCAACAGATATTCAAAGATTAGCCGAGTTAGGTAAAAAAGGGGTACTTGCTTTATTTGCCGACTCCACTAATGTTGAGCGTGAAGGGTTTTCTTTAAGTGAAAAAGTCGTTGGAGAAACTTTTGTAAAGATATTTGGCCAAGCTAAATCAAGAATTATCGTTGCAACTTTTGCTTCAAACCTTCACAGAGTCCAACAGATAATAACTGCAGCAGAAAAATACAATAGAAAAGTGGCTCTTTCTGGTAGATCAATGCTAAACAACGTTAAAATAGCTAGCGAATTGGGATACCTAAAGATAAAGAAAAACACTCTAATTGACATGAAGGCGATCAAAAAATACGCTGATGATGAACTGGTAATACTATCAACAGGAACCCAAGGGGAACCTCTTAGTGCCCTTACAAGAATGGCAAATAAAGAACATAGGCAAATAACCTTGAATGAGACTGACATGGTTATCCTATCATCATCTGCTATACCAGGTAACGAGATGGCTATAAATACTACAATCAACAACTTAACAAAAATTGGTTGTAAAATTATTTATTCATCTTTAGCAAAGGTTCACGCTTCTGGTCACGCTTGCCAAGAAGAGATAAAACTAATGTACCAGTTAGTTACACCAAAATATCTAATACCTGCTCATGGCGAGATAAGACAATTACAAAAACACGCGGACATTGCTCAAGATATGGGACAGCCTAAAGAGAATATCTTCCTTTGTGAAAACGGAGATATAATTGAATTTACAAAGAAATCCGCTGGAGTAAAAGGAAAAGTACAAGCGGGTAATGTTTTAGTAGATGGTTCTGGTATTGGTGATGTAGGTAATATTGTCCTAAAAGATAGAAAGCACCTATCAGAAGATGGGCTAATGGTTGTATCTATTACCTTTGACAGACACACTCAGGAACTGCTCGCAGGACCTGAAATAGTATCACGTGGTTTTGTCTATGTAAAAGAGAATCAAGATATTATAGAAAATGCCAAAGATGTTGTATTAAGATCCATAAATAAGTGCAGAAAACAAGATATAAAAGCATTAAGTCAAATTAAATATCAAATTAGAGAAGATTTAAAATCTTATATATATAATGAGTTAGGTAGAGATCCAATGATACTACCTGTAATATCAGAGCTTGATGATGGGAAATATTAATTACGAACATACTTCTATCTTTATTGAAGATTTGCTAAATGATACTGATTTTATAGACATAAGAAAATATGCAATAGAGAATAATGTACCTATTATGAATAGCCAAACAAAAGAATTTATCATAAGTGTACTTGAAATAGCTAAGCCTAGAAGAATTCTTGAACTTGGAACAGCTATTGGTTATTCTTCTCTATGTTTTAAAAAGTATACAGGTGCAGATATTACAACTATAGAACTAGATAAAAATACTGCAGAAATAGCAAAAAGAAATTTTGATAAATACAATGTAAGTGTCAATTTAATTAATGATGATGCAATGAAAGCCTTGAGAACTATTAATCAAGGCTTTGATTTTGTTTTTATTGATGCTAATAAATCTAGATATTTGGATTATTTCAAAATGACAAGTAAACTTCTCAATAAAGGTGGAATAATCATTGCTGATAATGTCTTATTTAGAGGCGAAGTATGCAATGATAATATAATGGAAAAAAGAAAGAATACATTAGTTAAAAGACTTAGAAATTTTTTAGCCTATATAACGGATTTAGAAGACTTTAAAACGTCTATAATACCAATAGGTGATGGACTTACACTAAGTGTTAGGAGAGATAATGACAGATAAAAAAGTAGAATTATTAGCACCCGCTGGGGATTTTGAGAAACTAAAAACTGCAATTAAATTTGGTGCTGATGCGGTCTATCTTGCTGGAGATAATTTTGGATTAAGAGCAAATGCTAAAAATTTTAGTAATGATGAGTTAAAAGAAGCAGTAGCTTATGCGCATCAAAGAAATGTTAGAGTTCATGTAACAATGAATATAATGCCTCATGACGGCGATATGGATGGTATTGTAGAGTATTTAGAAAATTTAAATAAAATAGGAATAGATGCACTAATAATATCTGATCCTGGAATATTTGCACTAGCAAAGAAACATACAAATATAGATTTACACATTTCTACACAAGCTTCAGTAACAAACTCAGCTACCGTTAATTTTTGGTATGAAATGGGAGCAAAGAGAATAATTCTTGCAAGAGAGCTATCTTTAAAAGAGATAACAGAAATAAGAAAAAATGCACCAAAAGACATGGAAATAGAATGTTTCATTCACGGAGCTATGTGTATTTCATATTCTGGAAGATGTTTACTTTCTAGCTATATGGCTGGCAGAGATGCAAATAGGGGAGATTGTGCTCAACCTTGTAGATGGAAATATTCTCTCCAGGAAGAAACAAGACCAGGGGAGTATTTCCCTATAGAGGAAGATGGTAAGGGTGGAACTTTTATCATGAACTCCAAGGACTTATGTCTAATAGATGAGGTAGATAAGCTGATAGAAGCAGGAATAAATAGCTTTAAGATTGAAGGAAGAATGAAGACACCTTTCTATGTAGCAACTGTAATTAGATCATATAGGCAGGTTATTGATAGTTATTATGAAGGAAATTTCAGTAAAGAAATTAGCCAGAAATATTTTGACGAAATAAATAAAGCTAGTCATAGATATTTCACTAAGGGCTTTTTCTATAACAAGCCAGACGAAAATGATCAAATATATACCTCTTCTTCATATATAAGAAATTACGATTTTATTGGTGTAGTAAAAGACTATGATAAAGAAAGTAAAATAGCAATTATTGAGCAAAGAAATAGATTTTTCAAGGGTGATGAAATAGAAATTTTTGGAAATAGTAAGGATTTTTACACAATAAATGTCGATTATATGGAAGACGATAAAGGCAACGAAATAGAAGTTGCTAATATTCCTAAACAGATATTAAAAATAAAAATAGACCTACCATTAGAAGCAGGAGATATTTTAAGGAAGAAAATAGAGGACTAAAAAAGCTAGCCAAATGGCTAGCTTTTAACTTTATCTTAGTCTTCAGATGGATTTTCAGAGAAGTCTGCTCTAGTTCTTCTAGCTTCAGCACCTACATTTGAATTTTCATCTGCTTCATCAGAGATAGATCTAAGGTTTTCTTGGTCAGGACCTAATTTTTTGTCTAAAGATTCACCACCATTTTCCTTATTTTCTTCTCTAACTTTTTTATCAAGTTCGTCATTTCCTCTGTATTGATTGTCATTTGAAATCTTTTGATTTGCCATAATATCTCCTTTTTTTAATTATTTATGTATTTCCTATACATATATAATAACATATTATTAAAAATTTTACAATCCTTTTCTTACTTAGACTCTTCTATTAATCTTATGATTTCAATTATTACTTGGCTTGCTTTTTCCATATGTTCTATAGGAATTAGTTCATATACACCATGGAAATTCATACCACCAGTGAAAATATTTGGACATGGTAGACCCATAAAAGATAACTTAGAACCATCTGTACCACCTCTAATTGGACTGATAAGTGGTTTTATATCTAAATTTTCCATGGCATTTTTAGCGTAGTTAACTATATCCATATGATCTTTTATAACATCGCCCATATTATAATAGCTATCAGATATATCAATATCTATTATATTTCCATATTTTTTATTTAAGAAATCAGCATTATCTTTGATTTCTTTCTTCATATTCTCAAAAGTATCTCTATCATGGTCTCGAATAATATATTCCATTTTAGTTGTTTCTATGTCGCCGTTAATACTTAATAGGTGGAAAAAGCCTTCATAGCCTTCTGTGTGCTCAGGACGCCTTACATATCCTAATAACCTATCAAATTCATTTGCAACTATTATGGAGTTAATCATTGTGTTTTTAGCAGAACCTGGATGGATAGATTTTCCATGAATTGTAATTTTAGCATCAGCTGCATTGAATGATTCATATTCAAGTTCTCCAAGTATACCGCCATCTATTGTGTAGGCAAAATCTGCATCAAATTTTTTCACATCAAAAGTGTCGCAACCTGTACCTATTTCTTCATCTGGAGTAAATGCAATACTAATATCACCGTGTTTAAATTCTGGGTTATTTACCATGTATTCTACAGCATTCATAATAGCGGCAATTCCTGCCTTATCATCAGCTCCTAGAAGAGACTCACCTCTAGTAGTAATTATTGTTTTTCCCTTCAAATTTTCTAGATATGGGAAGTCTTCGACGCTTATAGATTTTTCTTCATTTAGTTTAATATCACCACCATCATATTTAATAATTTGAGGATTATCGATTTTACCGTACATCTCAGGAGATGTGTCCATATGAGATATAAAACCTATTTTAGGTAAATTTTTGTCAGTATTCGAAGCAAGTTTTGCAAAAACAAATCCTTCATCGTTGATATCCGCACTAAGACCCAAATCTTCCAATTCTTTTTTTAATTGCTTAGCAAGAGTTAATTGTCCTATTGTGGATGGTTTTTGAGTTTCTCCATTATTAGGATCACTTTTGGTATCAAATGAAATATAATTTAAAAAACGTTTTGTTAAATTTTCCATATACACTCCTTTTATATGCATTATACTTGCAATTGTAAATTGTGGCTAAAATTGGTATATTAATTTAAGAAGGTGAGTGAAATGAATAAAGAAATTTTAAAAATAAA
>QWCE01003239.1_pt1 | contig 18398 bp, 14 predicted proteins | sample 1972531 | NCBI WGS metagenome assembly QWCE01 (sample SAMN09866716, study PRJNA288562) | Human gut metagenome isolate term4_stool, whole genome shotgun sequencing... | reverse complement strand
AAAGGCCGCAGAGAATACTTTGTGTATTCTCAAGGGCTTTGACGCAGTATGAGGGCATTTCCGCCCGGCAGAACCGCGTGTGCCCTTGTCAATCGACGCAATTGAATTTATTTTATCCGGCGTGCCGCGGCTTTTGCCGTGTGCGCGGCCAGTACCGCCGTGGTGAGTGCGCCGACGCCGCCCGGCACGGGCGTAACGGCGCGAACGACGCCATCCGCTTCGGCGAGAGCAACATCGCCGCAGAGCTTCTGCGTCTCTTCGTTATAGTGTATGCCGACGTCGATGACCGTCTGTCCGGCACGGAAATACGCCGCGCCGACGCTCTCGCGCCGCCCGGCCGCGGCGATGAGGATATCCGCTTCGCGCGCAAGGCCCGCCGCGTTTTCGGTCTTTGAGTGGCAGAGCGTCACTGTTGCGCCGCGGTGCAGCAGCAGCATTGCCGCCGGACGTCCGACGACGAGGCTCCGCCCGAGCACGACGGCGCGCTTCCCCTCGATGGGAATTTCATAATAGTCCAGCAGCTCCAGCACCGCCTGCGCCGTGCAGGGGGCAAAGCCCTCGTCCGTCCCGGCATACACCGCGGCGAGAGAGCCCTCCGCCGCGCCGTCCACGTCCTTTTCCGGCGCGATGGCGCGCAGTATGCGCGCCTCGTCCAGCGCCGCAGGCAGCGGGCGCAGCAGCAGTATGCCGTGTACCGATGCATCGGCGCTCAGGGAGCGCAGCGTTTCTTCGAGCGCTTCGCCGGAAACATTTTCCGGCAGAGAGACGCACCGCGTTTCGATGCCCACGGCGGCGCAACGCTTCACCGCCGCCCGCTCGTAGGAGAGATCGTCCTCGCGCGCTCCAAGGCGCACAATGGCGAGCGTCGGGACGACGCCCTTTTCGCGCAGGCCGGATACGAGCTGCGCTGTTTTTTCGTTGAGCGCGGCGGCGGCGGGCGCGCCGCGGAGAAGCATGCTCATCGCGCGAGCCTCCCGTATACATCGTTATAGATCTTTTCGGCCTGCCGCGCGTACTTATCCACGAGCGCGTGAGCCTTCGCGTCGAGCGCGGCGGCGCGCTCCCGATCCTGCATCAGCCGCGTATTGACGCGCACGTTGATCTCCGCGCCGCGAAGCGCCGCGAGAGCGAGAGCCGCGCCGACCGCGGCGTCCGATACCGCGATGGGACTTCCCATGTCGGCAAAGCCGCGCAGCAGCTCCACCGTCCGCCCGGTAAGCTCCAGCACCTCCATCGGCGGCGCGGCGGCGGCAGCAAGGCACGCCTCGAGCGTTTCGGCCCGCTGCGGATCGTCCTTCGGTATCGCATAGGCCTTTGCGAGCGGCGCGAGCGCCGCGGCGTCCTTTTCCACGCAATCTAAAAGCTGGCCCCGGAGCGTTTCCGCCTCGTCGAGCAGCTCACGCAGTATCGGCTCGACGGCGGCGTATTTTTTCTTTCCGACGGTGAGCTCCCCCACCATGCCGCCGAGCGCGGCGGCGAGCGATCCGGCGAGCGCGCTTGCGCTGCCGCCGCCCGGCACAGACGCCTTGGACGCGAGAGAGGCGGTAAAATCATTCACGCTTTTGCGGAGCATTTCCATTCTTAAAACATCCCCGTAATGACGCCGTTTTCGTCCACGTCGATCCGCTCGGCGGCGGGTGACTTCGGCAGGCCCGGCATCGTCATAATATTGCCCGTGAGCGCGACGAGAAAGCCCGCGCCCGCCGAGACGCGGATCTCCCGCACCGTCACGGTGAAGCTCTCCGGCGCGCCGCGTTTTGCCGCGTCGTCCGAAAAGCTGTACTGCGTTTTGGCAACGCACACCGGCAGCGCCCCAAAGCCGAGCGCCGTGAGCCGCGCGGCCTGCTTTTTTGCCTCCGGTGTGAGAACAGCGCCGTCCGCGCGGTACACGTTCCGGCAGAGAGCGTTCAGCCGCTCCTCGATCGTGCCGTCAAGGCCGTAGGCAAAACGGAACTCGTTTTTCTCCTCGCAGAGCCGCACGACCTCGGCCGCGAGCGCTTCGCCGCCCGCGCCGCCGCGCGCCCACACGTCGCTGCGCACGGCTTTGACGCCGAGCGCGGCGCATTTCTCCGCCACGAGCGCAAGCTCCGCTTCCGTGTCCGTCGGGAAAACGTTCACCGCCACAACGCACGGAAGGCCGAATACATTCTTGATATTGTCCGCATGGCGCAGAAGGTTCGGAAGGCCCTTTTCAAGCGCTCCGAGATTTTCCGTGCCGAGCGCGTCCTTCTCCACGCCGCCGTGGTATTTGAGCGCGCGCACCGTCGCAACGATCACGACGGCGTCAGGGTGCAGCTCTGCCAGACGGCACTTGATGTCAAAGAACTTTTCCGCGCCGAGATCGGCGGCGAAGCCCGCCTCGGTGACGGTATAGTCCGCGAGCTTTTGCGCCATGCGCGTGGCGAGCACGCTGTTGCAGCCGTGGGCGATATTCGCAAACGGGCCGCCGTGGACGAGCACGGGCGTTCCCTCGAGCGTCTGGACAAGGTTGGGGCAGAGCGCATCGCGCAGCAGCGCGGTCATCGCGCCCTCGGCTCTGAGATCGTGCGCCGTAACGGGCGCGCCGTCATAGGTATACCCCACGATGATGCGGCCGAGCCGCGCCCTGAGATCCGAAAGGCTCTCCGCGAGACAGAACACCGCCATGATCTCGCTTGCCACGGTGATGTCGAACCCGTCCTCGCGCGGGCAGCCGTTCGCTCTGCCGCCGAGCCCGTCCACAACGTGCCGCAGCTGCCGGTCGTTCATGTCGACGCAGCGCTTCCACGTGATCTGCTTCGGATCGATCCCGAGGGCGTTGCCCTGCTGGATGTGGTTATCGAGCAGCGCCGCGAGCAGGTTGTTGGCAGCGCCGATGGCGTGAAAATCGCCGGTAAAATGAAGGTTTATGTCCTCCATCGGGACGATCTGGGCATAGCCGCCGCCGGTCGCGCCGCCCTTGATGCCGAACACCGGCCCCAGCGACGGCTCGCGCAGCGCGGCGAGCGCGTTTTTTCCGCAGCGGCGGAGCGCATCGGTAAGGCCGATGGAGGTCGTGGTCTTGCCCTCGCCCGCGGGTGTCGGCGTGATGGCCGTGACGAGAATGAGCTTTCCGTCCGGCGCGGCGGCCTTTTCGCGCAGCAGGTCGAGAGAAATTTTCGCCTTGTGTCTGCCGTAAGGCTCAACGTATGCTTCGCCGATGCCCGCAGCCGCGGCGATCTCGGAAATATTTTTCAGCGCGCACTTGTGCGCGATCTCGATATCGGTCATCCGGATCCCTCCCCATATACAAACAGAGTCAGTATACAGCATTCCCGTCCTTTTTTCAAATGTTTTCCGCGCAGGAGGCGGGGCTGTCATGCATTTGCATCCGGCAAAAAATCTGTTATAATGCTGTCCGGTGATAGTATGGACACAAAGGCAAAGAATAAGAAGCCATCAGCCATTCGGCCGGGGATGATCCTCTCGCTCGTTCTCTGCGTGGGGCTCGGCGCGGGCGTCGCCTATGCGCTTCCCGAAAACGAGAGCTTTTTCGCCGTGTTCCTCTTCGGGCTTGCCGGGCTCTGCGTCTCCTTCGCCTTGCAGACCATCCTGCACGAGACCGGCCATCTGATCGGCGGACTGCTGACAGGGTATAAATTCTGCTCGTTCCGCATCGGGAATTTCCAATTGCAGCGCGAAAACGGTGCGCTTCGCTTCCGCCGCCTAAAGCTCGCCGGGACGGGCGGGCAGTGCCTGATGACGCCGCCGGAGCCCGTGGACGGGAAAATTCCGGTGATGCTTTATAATCTCGCGGGGCCGCTTATGAATCTGCTCACCGCGCTTCTCGCGCTCGGCGGGTACTTCCTCTCCGGCGGCGGCAGCGTGGGCGCGTCTCTGCTCTTTCTATTTGCGTTCGTGGGGCTTTATCTCGCGCTCACGAACGGCATCCCGCTCCGGCTCGGGCCGATCGACAACGACGGCAAAAACGCCTTCTCCCTGCGCCGCGATCCGGAAGCCATGCGCGCCTTCTATCTGCAAATGGCCGTAAACAGCCGCCAGACGGAGGGCGAGCGCCTGCGCGATATGCCGGACGAATGGTTTGTCATGCCGTCGGACGAGGCAATGCAAAACGCCCTCGTCGCCGCGACCGGCGTTTTCTGCTGCAGCCGCCTCATGGACGAGCACCGCTTCGCCGAGGCGCACGAGGCGATGTCGCGCCTGCTCTCCGGCGGGGCGAACCTCGTCGGGCTCTACCGCGCGCTTTTGCTGTGCGACGAGATGTATCTGGAGCTCCTCGGCGAAAACCGCCGCGGCACGGTCGATGCGATGCTCACAAAGCCGCAGCGCCGCTTCATGCGCCAGATGAAGGATTTCCCGAGCGTGCTGCGCACGGAATACGCTCTCGCCCTGCTGCACGACGGCGACAAAGAGCGCGCCGCCCTGCTGCGCGGCCGGTTTGAAAAGATCGCTGCGGCCTACCCGTATCAGGGTGATATCGAGCAGGAGCGCTCGCTTCTCGCGCTCGCGGACGGGAAAAATCAAAATATCGGATAAGGAGAACGCCATGTCACAGGTAACAAAGCGGGCGCTCGAGCAGTCGCTCAAAAATCTGCTGCTCAAAAAGCCGCTCACGAAGATCACCATCAACGACATTGCCGAGGACTGCGGCATCAACCGCATGACGTTTTACTACCACTTCAAGGACATTTACGATCTCGTGGAGTGGTCGTGTCTGGAGGACGCGCGCCGCGCGCTCGAGGAGAAGAAAACGCACGACACCTGGCAGCAGGGCCTCCTGCAGATCTTCGAGGCCGTGCGGCAGAATAAGCCGTTCATTCTGAACGTCTACCACTGTGTGGACCGCGAGCAGGTCGAGCGGTATCTCCGCCCGCCCGTGGACCATCTCATTCTCGGCGTGATCGACGAGCAGTCCGCCGGCATGACTGTCCGCGATGAGGACAAGGCGTTTATCGCGCAGGTCTACGGCTACATTTTCATCGGCATCATGCTCGACTGGATCCGCGACGGCATGGCCGAGGAGCCGGAGAAGATCGTTGACCGGCTCGCGCTTCTCATCCACGATTCGATCCGCGAAGCGCTCGCGCGCTTCAAGATTTAAGCAAATTCTCCGGTTTGATAAAAAACTTTACACTTTGCGCCCCCGTGATAAAACCCTTATCACGGGGGCACTTCTGTTTATGGAAAAAAGTATTTCCGGGGGATACTATAGGGCCATCAAGAGAAAAACAAATCTCACAGGAGGTCAATATTATGTATTACTCTGCCGGAACGTATGAATCCTTCGCCCACCCCGAAAAGCCGGAGGGCGTCGACAGCAAATCCGCCTATATCATCGGCACCGGTCTCGCCGGTCTGACCGCGGCCTTCTATCTCGTCCGCGACGGCCAGATGAAGGGCGAGCACATCCATCTTCTCGAAAAGCACGAGCTTGCCGGCGGCAGCTGCGACGGCTACCGCGACATCACCAAGGGCTTTTACATGCGCGGCGGCCGCGAGATGGACAACCATTTTGAGGTCATGTGGGACGTGTTCCGCGATGTGCCGAGCATCGAGACGCCGAACGTAACGGTGCTTGACGAATACTACTGGCTCAACAAGCACGACCCCAACTACTCGCTCTGCCGCGCGAGCGTCAACCGCGGCGAGGACGCCCACACCGACAAGAAATTCGCTCTCGACAAGGCCTCCGCCATGGCGCTCTCCAAGCTCTTTCTGACCCCGGAGAAGGATCTTGAGGACAAGAAGATCTCCGAGGTCCTGCCCGAGAGCTTCTGGAGCACGAACTTCTGGCTGTACTGGCAGACGATGTTCGCCTTCCAGCGCTGGTCGAGCGCGCTGGAGATGAAGCGCTATCTCTGCCGCTACGTCCACCACATCGACGGTCTGCCTGACTTCAGCGCGCTGCGCTTCACGAAGTACAACCAGTACGAGAGCATGATCCTCCCGCTCGTGAAGTATCTTGAATCCCACGGCGTGCGCATCGAGTACGGCATGGACGTGAAGAACGTCGTCATCGAAAAGCACGGCGATAAGAGAGTCGCCAAGGCCATCGTTTATGTGAAGGACGGCCAGGAGCAGACGCTCGATCTCATTGAGGACGATCTCGTGTTCATCACGAACGGCTGCTGCACCGATACCTCCTGCTACGGCGACCAAACCCACGCGCCCGACCTTTCCGGCATCGAGAACGGCAAGGGCGAGAGCTGGGATATGTGGAAGAACATCGCTGCGCAGGCCGAGAACGGCGAATACGGCAACCCGGACAAGTTCTGCTCCGACGTGAACGCCACCAACTGGATGAGTGCGACCGTCGCCACGGCGAACGAGGAGATCATCCGGCACATCATCAACGTCTGCCACCGCGACCCGCGCGAGGGCAAGGTCACGACCGGCGGCATCGTCACGGTCAAGGACAGCACCGAGAACTGGTACCTTTCCTGGACGATCAACCGTCAGCCGCAGTTCAAGGCGCAGAATAAGGACACGGTGCTCGTGTGGCTGTACGCGCTCAACACCGACCGCCCGGGCAACTACGTCCGCAAGCCCATGCGCGAGTGCACCGGCGAAGAGATCTGCCGCGAGTGGCTCTATCATATCGGCGTGCCCATCGACCGGATCGACACGCTCGCGAGCGCAGCGTGCAACACGACGACATGCTTCATGCCGTATATCAACGCCTTCTTCCAGCCGAGAAAGGAATCCGACCGGCCGCGCGTCGTGCCGGAGGGCGCGGTGAACTTTGCCTTCATCGGTCAGTTTGCCGAAACGCCGCGCGACACCATCTTCACCACCGAGTATTCGATGCGCACCGGCATGGAGTCGGTGTACACGCTGCTGAACGTAGACCGCGGCGTGCCCGAGGTCTGGGGCAGCAAGTACGATGTGCGCGAGCTGCTGCGCGCGTGCTACTACGCCATCGATAAAAAGCCTCTCTCCGAGGCCGAGCTGAACTTCGGCGAGCGTGAGCTCATGAAGATCGTGCTCAAGAAGATCCGCGGCACGGACGTTGAGCTGCTGCTCAAAGAGAGCGGCCTCATCGAATAATTCCGAAAAAAAATCCGCAAAACAGCTGCCGCCGGTCAGAAAATCTGACCGGCGGCTTTTTGCCTTGACACAGGCGTTTGCCGTGTGTTATATAGAGAGTATATCTGATTTTAAAAGGAGGGACTACCATGGACAGCGGCAGTAACGGACGAATATGGGGCATGGCGAGACGCATCCCAGGGACTTCGTATGGCCGCGCAGGCCGGTGAAGTCTCTCTTTTCCGCTGCTCACCATTGCCCGGATCGACGTGCGCCGCACGCCGGGCAGCGGTGATATTTTTTTGCCCTGCTCCGGCGCGGTTATCAAAAAATCGTTGAAACGGAGGGCAGAAACATGGAAAACAAAACCGAACTCATGCAGCTCCGCCACCCGGATTACGACCGGGAGCTGACGGAGCTCGTCCGCAGCAATCTCTCGCCGAAGGCGTTCCGCGAGAAGCTGCTCGACTATCACGAAAACGACATTGCCGCCACGCTCGAGGCGCTCACGCTCTCTGAGCGGCAGCGGATCTATCACGCGCTCGACGCCGCGGAGCTCTCGGCCGTGCTCGAATACGCCGAGCCGATGACGGCGTATCTCAATGAATTGAGCCTCCGGCGGCGGGTGAACGTGCTCTCGCGCATGGACGCCGACGCTGCGGTGGACTATCTCAAAACACTCGAAAGCGGCGAGAAAAACACGCTCGTCGAGCTCATGGACGAGCCGAAGCGCCGCGAGATCGCGCGGCTCTGGGTCTACGGCGAGGACGAGATCGGCAGCATTATGACGACGAACTGCATCGTCATCCCCGAGGGGCTGAGCGTCAAGGCCGCAATGCATCAGCTCGTCGAGCAGGCCGCCGAGCACGACAACATCTCCACGATCTATGTTGTGGATTCCGACAACGCTTTCTACGGCGCGATCGATCTCAAAGACCTCATCATCGCGCGCGAGGGCGACCCGCTCGCAGAGCTGATCGCGACCTCCTACCCCTACGTTTACGCGCACGAGCGCATTGAAGACGCGCTGCCGCGCATCCAGGACTATTCCGAGGACTCCATCCCCGTGCTGGATGAGGAAAACCGGCTGCTCGGCGTCGTAACGGCGCAAAACCTCATCCAGACGGTGGACGACGCGCTGAGCGAGGACTACGTCCGGCTCGCCGGTCTCTCCGCGGAGGAGGATCTCAACGAAACGCTCGTGCAGAGCGTGCGCAAGCGTCTGCCGTGGCTGCTCGTGCTGCTGGGGCTCGGGATGGTCGTGTCGAGCGTCGTCGGCCTTTTTGAGAGCGTCGTGGCGCAGCTCACGCTCATCGTGTGCTTCCAGTCGCTCGTGCTGGACATGGCGGGCAACGTCGGCACGCAGTCGCTCGCCGTCACGATCCGCGTGCTCATGGACAGCGAAACGACCGGCGCGCAGAAGCGGAAGCTCGTCTGGAAGGAAGCGCGCGTCGGACTTATGAACGGCGCAATCCTCGGTGCGGCCTCGTTCGCGCTCATCGGGGTGTATCTTCTCCTGCGCGGCGAAGCGGCGCTCATGGCGTTCGGCGTTTCGGGCTGCATCGGCATCGCGCTCATCGCGGCGATGCTGCTCTCGAGCATTTCCGGCACGGTGATCCCGATCTTCTTCAAAAAGATCGGCGTCGATCCCGCCGTCGCCTCCGGCCCGCTCATCACGACCGTCAACGACCTCGTCGCGGTCGTATCGTACTACGGCCTCACCTGGCTGCTGCTCATCGAGTGGCTCCATCTGGCATAAAAAACGCTTTCTGCCCGGCTCCGGTGTGGGTTCACCGGAGCCGGGCAGAAAGCGATCGTTATGTAAAGCCATTTATTTTGCGGAGAGAAGCGTATGTATATCTTTCCCGCGGTGAACCGGTCTGCGGTCGATCCGCTGCAGATGCCGTCCGTTTTTCCGGGATGATTCCGTATTTTTTATTTGCTGATCTGCTGCAGAACAAGCTCGGCGATCGTGGCAATGAATTCGCCGTTCGTGGGTCTGCCCGTGCTGCCGGAGAAGGCACCGCAGAAGATCTTTTCCTGCACGTCCTCGTCGCCGCGGTTCCATGCAATGTCGATCGCATGGCGCATCGAGCGTTCTACGCAGGACGGCGTGGAGGAGAACTTTTTCGCCACCGTCGGATAAAGCACTTTCGTTATTCCGGCGGTGGGGTCCGCGTCGCGGATCGTGAAGAGAATCCCTTCACGCAGATATTGATAACCCTTGACATGCGCCGGTACGCCGATCTCGTGGAGAACGTCGGTGACGGCGCTTTCCAGATGTGCGGGCACCGGAGCCGGCGCGGCGACAGCCGCGGGAGATTTTCCGCCCGCTTTTGCGCACTGCCGCAGGCACTGCATGAGCGCCGCGGTGTCGCAGGGCTTGGGGATAAAATATGCCGCGCCGAGCTTTGCGCACTCGGCAACGACGGCGGCATTGACAAATCCGGTGAGAACGAGCACCGGCGGCGCATCCTCCTGTCCGGCAAGCCGGCGGAGAATAGCGAGCCCGTCAAGCCGCTGCTGGATGAGATCCAGCAGCACAACATCCGGGCGTGCCGTCTGGATCAGGGAAAGGGTCTCCAACCCGTCAGATGAAACACCGGCCGCTTCCATGTCCCCCTCCCGAGAAAGCGCCTGCGTCATTGTTCGTTGGAAATCCGGGTCTGCGTCGGCGATCAGCACTTGAAGTTTCATAATATCGCCTCCATATCGATTTTTTCTTCAGCTGATCAATTACCCGATAAAAATAGCACATTTTCTGTCCTGTTTCAACAAAACTGCCATAAAGATGCCGTTAATTCGTTCGACAGAATTCGACAGAGTAAACGAAGCCGGAAAACGGGAAAGCGCGCCATAAGAAAGTGCGTTTGACAGCTGTCCCCCCTGCTATCAATACCGAGAAGTTAGAAAAACAGCCGATTTCGTGATAAAATTAGCTGTTTTGATGGTCCGGAAGCGTGATACGGAAGCAAGAGCAGCACCCGCAAACACATTGTACATTTTTACGGCACGGACACACGGGTTTATTACTAAAAGTAACACCCCAGTAAAACTGGGGGTTCTTCCTATGCGGGCAAAGCCCTCTGTTCCTCGCGTAACGCGTAAACATGTAATACGGTCTGCCAGCTGCGCAGGGATTGTTACTTGCCGCCCGTAACGGGCCAATAGAGGCTATCGTCATCTGTTCACCTAATTCGTCCTCTTTCAGTTGGTTCTTTATATACTCCGCAATTCGGGTTTCATTCTTTCCTACCGTATCCACATAATACCCCCTGCACCAGAATTCTCTGTTGCGGTACTTGTACTTCAGTTCCCCGAATTGCTCATCTGAATGTGCCTTTTATCAATGATACAGATAGTTCGTGGTTTCATAGCTTTTTGTGATTTTCACTACGTAATCCCTTCAGATTAGTGTAGTAAAAGAACTTAATTTTCTTTGCTATTTTACTTGAAATTGATGATCTTAATGATATAATATTATCATTCCTATTAACAAATAAGAAGGGTGAAACGGATATATGAAACTGACAATCGATGATGTGGCAAGGCTTAGTGGTTTTTCACGGGCTACAGTCTCCCGCGTCATTGCGGGCAGTGACAAAGTGAAGGACTCTACTAAGCAAGCGATTTTGGATGTTATCCGTAAAAATAATTATGTTGCAAGCGCAATGGAACGCGAAAAGGGACATAAGCGCCCGGTCGCAATAATCGTCGGAGATCTGATTGATACAGAGACCTCTTTCCAACTGTTCCACCCAAGAATCATTAAAACGATATGCCAACGAATGTCTGAAGCTGGGCATGACTGTTTTCTTTACAATAGTGATTACAACGTTGAAAAAGAAGATGAATGTCTGAACCGATGCTTGGATTTGGATGTTGCCGGTATTTTTTTGTTGTCTGCTACCGGCACAAGTTCCTGTCTTCAGCAGGTTGTTGCAAAAGTTCCGGTTGTAACCATCAACCGAGATACAAATACCCTTTTTACCGACGAGATTCTTCTTGACGAATTTAAATGCGCCTATTTGGCGGTCAAGCATCTATATGAGTTAGGCCATCGCAACATCGGGCTGGTTAAAGAGCCGAAGCAGATTCCTCTTTCGTACGAAACGGGACGTGGGTACCAGGCTACGTGCTCGGAGCTGAATCTGAAAGAGCATATTTTTCAATGTAATGGAGCATATGAGGATGGGTATGCTCTCGGGCGAACTCTCCTTATGCAGAAGTCTAATATCACCGGTTTGTTCTGTGTAAACTATGATATTGCTTCTGGAATTGAAACTGCATATCGCGAGGCCGGACGCTCCGTGCCAGAGGATTTAAGTATCGTGATCTTCCAATATGTTTATGAAGAAGCCCAAAAGAAAAAGAGCATATATACAAGTGTTGGAGCTTATAACCTAACAGATATTGCCAATGCAGCGGCAGACACAATGCTGCAAAGACTGCAAGAAACCGTTAAAACCGAAAGCCGACGTCTTAGTGTTATTATGGACACATATCTGATTCCTGGCAAAAGCACATCAAAAAGATTATAGTTTCATCCATTAGAAAAGCGAGAAATGATACGATAGTATCATTTCTCGCTTTTCTTTTGTATATTCTGCCCAACAAAAAGCCAGATATATCGTGTATTCTGTAGATTTGACACGAATATATTGACTAAATTATTTCACAGTGATATCATATAATCAAATTTAATGATAATTTAATATCATTTTTGAACATAACGGGAATCAGGGTGATGCAAGCTGATTTCCAAATAATAAGGAGGAAAAAACCATGGATATTCAAGCCTTGAAAGAAAAACCCATTGCGATTCTTGGCGCAGGAGGAGTTGGAAAACCCATCGCTGGCGATAGCGCAATCGCCGGCGCACGTGTCCGGCTGTGGGATGCACCTGGGTTTGCCGAAAGAACATTGGCAAACATCGAGAAATGGGGTATTCGTGTAGAAGGGCCTCAGTTGAACATGTACAGCTATATGCGGACCGGTGTTGGTTACCCTGAATTGGTATCTGACGACATGGGCAAAGTTGTTAAAGGCGCCGGGATTATCATTGTAGCCGTAGTCGCAGGTGCACACAAAAAGGTTTTTGAGACACTTATTCCTCTGCTGGAAGATGGTCAGGTCATTCACCTGATTCCCGATAACTTTGGCACTTTACTGCTCCGCAAAATGATGATCGAAGCCGGCTGTGACAAAAAGGTTATTATTGGCGGCTGGGCAACCTCTCCTTATGGTTGCCGCATTGTCACCGAGGGTGGATTTGTTACCAACATCTGCGATATCCGCAACCGCGTAATTATGCTCCGTGGCGCTGCCCTCCCGCAGACGGACACAGCAGACTTCATTGAGAGCGCAAAGCTTATTCCCGCTTTTGACCTGATTACCAATGGTTTGGGTTATCAGGCCGGTGATACTGTTCTGGACACCTGCTTCTCCAACGCAAACCCCGTTATTCACGTTCCCGGAACAATCCTCGGTGTTTCCACTCTTCAAAACTTTGATACTGTGCTTGGAAACAAAATGGGCAATTTCTCTATGTACGCTCATTGCCTTTGCCCTGCTATCGGCACGGTGGCCGCAAATTTCTGGCATGAAGAAGAAAATATTGCAGCCGCTATGAATGTCGGTATTGCTCCTGTACGGGCTGACGAATATATGTCTCGCTCCACAATGTATGGCCACGAGTACATGGGCCCGAACTATGAGGTTCCCTTTGATCAGGAAATCCCCCACAAATATGGCGACGGTCCGTTCTCTCTGGAAAATCGCTATGTTACCGAGGACGTTCCCATCGGTTGTTATATGTACCAGCAACTGGCAAGAAAGTACGGTGTTCCCACGCCTACCATCGATTCCTTGGTGCATCTGGCCAATGTCATGATGGGACGAGATCTCACTGCCAAGGGATATACTCTGGATTATGTAGGTATTGGACATATGAGTCACGAGCAGCTTCAGGCTTGGCTGCGTGAGGGTATTTACACCCCCGCTACCTAAAATGTGCATTACCCTTTTCACAAAAAGGGTAATTAAGGATTAAGGAGGAAAAATTATGAAACGCATCAACAAAGCACTTGCCCTGACTCTTGCGCTGGTCATGGTATTCTCTCTGACCGCCTGTGGCAGCAGCGATGCTCCTGCTGAGACTCCCGCTGAAGCTCCTGCTGAGAAAATCACTTGGAAGCTCAGCTGCGACGAAAGCGTTGACTCCTTCACAGTTGGCATTTTGCAGGACATGGTCAAGCAGGTGAGCGATGCCACCAACGGCAACTTTACTCTGGAACTGTTCTCTGATAGCCTTTTGGGCGATTACACTGCCGTGTTTGACGAACTGATGCTGGGCTCTGTCGAAATGGCTGTTCAGTCTCTGCCCGATAACTATGATGCCAGACTGGGCATGGTCTTCGTACCTTATCTGTTCACCAACTACGAAGAAGTCGAGCAGGTGTTTGGCATTGGTTCTAACACCAACGCCATTCTGGCTGACATTCTGGCCGGCTACAAAGTGAAGAGCTTCGGCACTATGCCCATGGGCTTTATCGGCGTCGGTGCTGTTAAGCTGGATGCCAACTACGCCGACCCCACCGCTGCGAAATCCACTCTGGTCCGCGCCCCTGGCATCACCACCTTCCAGGTTGCCCTGCAGGCCATGGGCTACTCCACTGTGACCATCAACTACTCCGACCTGTTCACCGCTCTGCAGACCGGCGTGTGTGACGCTCAGTTCGGTTGCACCGCCGAGGTCAACTACAAGAGCTTCCGCGACGTTATCAAGTACTACATCCCCTACAACGCCATGATGGAAAACAACGTTGTCATGGTCAGCGAAGCCGCTTGGGAAGCCCTGCCTGCCGAATATCAGGAAGTTTTGACCAAGGCTGTTGAAGACGCCTTGACCGCCAGTTTTGCCGGCACCAAGGATTTGGACGAGCAGTACATCGCTGAACTCACCAACGCTGGTATCGAGGTTGTGGAACTCACTGCTGAAGAACTCACCACCATCGCAGAACATGTCCGCGAGGAAACTTGGGCTGGTCTGGAAGAATCTCTGACCGCTGAAGTTATGGATGCCATTCGCGCCGATCTGGCCAAGTAAAGTTTACACCATGCATTGCCATGCACGGCAAATGCCGTGCATGGCAATGTTAGTAATCTGATAAACAATTTCTGATTCAGACGCTCTGCAAAGGAAGTGAGACTTCAATGATTGATAAGATTCTAGGATTCCGCGAATCATTTGTTTGGAAAGCACTACGCAATCTCCAAAGGTTTCTTCTTACATTCACCAGTTGCGCAATGACGCTAATAATCTGTGTCGTGGTTTTCATCCGCTATTTTCTTCATGGCGATTTGTTTGGCTATGAAGAGATTAACATCGTGCTATGCATGTGGTTTTATTTCATCGGTGCCTCATATTCTGCATTGGACAAAAAATTAATCAGCGCTGATATGACTAGCCTGTTTTTAAATCCCGCACAAAGACGCATTGTAGATCTTGTGGTTAAGGCTCTGACCGCGATTCTTAGCATTGTAATGGCTGTGTGGGGGTATAACTATTTTGTATGGGGCCTCGGCATGGGAGGTGTCAGCTCCCTGCTGAAAATTCCTCTCACAGTGTCCCAAAGCGCCATGTTTTTCGGGTATCTTCTCATCGCTTTTTATTCGGTGATCTATTTTATCGAAGATCTTATACTCTTAATCACCAAAAGAGAGCCTGTCAAGCTGGAAACGGAGGATGATTGAGTTATGTATGTGGTCTTAAGTGTAATATTGCTTCTGGTATTTCTGGTTATGGGTGTCCCTGTTGCCTTCAGCTTTACGGCAGCTACCGTTTTTCTGATGGTGACGTTGGGTTATTCTCCCGCCTTCCTGATGCCTTATGGCTACAGCAAGCTGGTTAACCCGGTGTTGCTGTGCATCCCTCTGTTTATTATAGCCGGTTCGATTATCCGCCGAGGAAAATTGGGCGACGCTCTTATCAGCTTTGTTGAGCAGTTTGTTGGTCGCTTCCGTAGCGGTCTCGGCTCCGTTACCATCGTAACCTGTGCTATTTTCGGCGCTATCAGTGGCAGTGCGGGCGCCACTCTCAGCTGCGTTGGCTCTATCATGGCTCCCAAGTTGCGCGAACGGGGTTACTCCCGCGGTGTCGCCGGCTCTCTGATTGCAAGCTCCGCCGTTCTAGCTCTTTTGATTCCGCCCAGCGCCGCCCAGGTGCTCTTTGCTTGGAGTGCCGGTCAGTCTGTTTTGGCTTGCTTCCTGTCCACAGTAATTCCCGGAATCATTCTTGTCATTCTCTTCTGCATCATTCAGCATTTCCAGCTTCTCAACGACCTGAAGAACAAACCCGCTAATGTGGTGATTAAAGAACCTTCCACCGAAAAGATGACCTGGAAATCTTTCACCAAGAACACTGGCTTCGCTCTCCCTGCTTTGGTCATGCCGGTGATTATTCTCGGCGGCATTTACAGCGGCATCATGACTCCCGCCGAATCCGCCGCCGTCGCTGCACTGTATTGTCTGCCGGTTGCGCTTTATGTTTATAAAGCAATGCGCTGGAAACATATGGGCAAAGTCATGGTGGAAGCCGGACGTTCTACCGGTTCCATTTTCCTGATGCTCGTTTCCACCATGTTCTTTGGCCGGATCCTGGTCATGGAAAAAGTTCCGGAAATGCTCCTTGGACTCTTTACCAGCATAAGCGACAACAAGTATGTGGTCATTGCCATGCTGAATGTAATCATGATTATCGTCGGCATGCTGATGGATGACAGTAGTGGCATAGTTCTTTGCGCTCCCCTTCTGCTTCCGGTTGCACAAGGCGTGGGATTCAGCCCCATTCATTTCGCAGCAATTCTGGGTGTAAACCTTGGCATGGGTTTGGTTACTCCCCCCATGGCCGGCAACCTATATTTCGCATCGCAGGTGTGTGACGCCCCGGTAGGCGAAATGCTGAAACCATGCTTACAGCTAATTGCATTTGGGTGGTTGCCCACTCTGATTCTTACTACGGTGATCCCGGAAATATCTCTCTTCCTTCCCAACCTCATTCTCGGCTAATCAATTCAACAGGTTGAGTCGATCAACAAAAATAACGCTAATCTCAATAGGACACCGCCACGTCCTTTCGGATATGGCGGTGTCCAGGCTAATAGGCACGCTACACTCGTATAAAGCAATGTAATAACACCTTAAATGGAGGGATGCAGCATGACTGCAATGAATAAGCGCATTTCTGAAATCGGTGTGGTACCGGTCATTAAGCTAAACAACCCTGAATGTGACGCCATTCCTCTGGCCAGGGCTCTGTGTGAGGGTGGTGTGCCGGTAGCAGAGGTCACTTTCCGTGCTCCTCGTGCTGAAATGGCAATCCGCGCCATGCGTGAGGTTTGTCCCAACATGCTAGTGGGTGCGGGTACTGTGCTGACCAAGGAACAAGTTGATTTGTCCATCGAGGCCGGCGCTCAGTTTATCGTCCTCCCCGGCTTTGACGCGGAACTGGTCACCTACTGCCAGGAGAAGAACATTCCCATTTACCCCGGCTGCACTACCGCCACCGATTACCACACCGCTCTCAAGTACAACCTCAGCGTGCTGAAGTTTTTCCCCGCTGAGCAGTCCGGCGGTCTGGCCAAGATTAAGGCCATGAGTGCTCCTTTCCCCATGTTTAAAATCATGCCTACCGGTGGCATCAATCTTAAGAATTTAAAAGAATATATCTCCTGCCCTGTTATCGCAGCCTGTGGCGGATCCTACATGTGCACTGCCGATCTGGTAGAAAATCAGAAGTGGGGAGAAATTATAGATTTGTGTAAGAAGTCTGTTGAAATTGTAAAGGAGGCTCGCGGATTATGAGTCGTATCGTAACTTTCGGTGAGCTGATGCTCCGTCTGCAGCCCTACAACTATGAGCGTTTTGTCCAGTGTGAGCATGTGGAATTCACCTTTGGCGGCGGCGAGGCCAACGTGGCCATGTCTCTGGCCAATTACGGCATGGATGCCGCTTTCGTCTCCAAGCTGCCCGCCCACTCCATCGGTCAGGCCGCTGTAAACTCTCTGCGCCGCTACGGCGTGGACATCTCCCTCATCACCCGGGGTGGTGACCGTGTTGGCATCTACTTCAACGAGAAGGGTGCCTCCCAGCGGGGCAGCGTGTGCATCTATGACCGCGCCCACTCTGCCATCCAGCTGGCTTCCTCCTCCGACTTTGACTGGGACAAGATTTTTGAAGGCGTCGCCTGGTTCCATTTCACCGGTATTACCCCAGCTCTCGGCCCCAACGTGGTGGAAATCTGCAAAGAGGCTTGTAAGGCCGCTAAGGCCAAGGGTGTGAAGATCTCCTGCGATTTGAACTACCGCGGCAAGCTGTGGACCCGTGCTCAGGCCCGTGAGGCAATGACCGAGCTGTGCCAGTACGTGGATGTGTGCATCTCCAATGAGGAGGATGCCAAGGACGTGTTCGGCATTGAGGCCGAAGCCACCGACATCTATGCCGGTGAGCTGAATCACGAGGGTTATAAGTCCGTGGCCAAGCAGCTGGCAGACAAGTTCGGTTTCGAGATGGTTGCCATTACGTTGCGCGAGTCTCACTCCGCCTTTGATAACGGCTGGAGCGCCATGCTGTACAATGTGGCCAAGGATGAGTACTGCTTCTCCAAGAAGTACAACCTGCACATCATCGACCGTGTTGGCGGCGGCGACAGCTTCGGCGGCGGTCTGATCTACTCCCTGCTCAGCGGCAAGGACACTCAGGCTGCAGTGGAATTCGCTGTGGCAGCCTCCGCTCTCAAACACTCCATCGAGGGTGACTACAACATGGTCACCGTGGCCGAGGTGGAAAAGCTGGCCGGCGGCGACGGCTCCGGTCGCATCCAACGCTGAATTTTGTAAATAGTTTATGTGATAGCAAGAAGTTTTTCATAGAAGTCTTTTTCATCTTCTCATACGAATTCTAATTATATTATTCTCATAAAATTCGCCACGTCAACCGGAGCTTGTGAATTTTCGGCGAATATTCGCTTATTCAATGTGAGTGCCCGCCTTGTTTGTTCTCAAAAACAGAGAGCCGCCTCGTCCAATAGTCAAGACCACCGGCTAAGCCGGTGGCTTGCACAAGCCCTATAAGGGCGTAGGACAGCCGCGCCTCAAGGCGCATGAAAAAGTTCGCCAATCGCAACACTATTACGGGCTGCCCCCTTCCGGGGGCGGCTCTTTATTTGCCCTTGCTTACTGGCTCACCCGTAAATGGGTCGGTAAATTCTTTCAGACGGATCTGGTCTGCGGCTGCATCCTCTTGCAACTGATTCCGTACATATTCCTGTATTGCCTTCTCATTACGCCCTACCGTGTCCACATAGTAGCCGCGGCACCAGAAATGTCGGTTTC
>QWCE01003236.1_pt1 | contig 18425 bp, 11 predicted proteins | sample 1972531 | NCBI WGS metagenome assembly QWCE01 (sample SAMN09866716, study PRJNA288562) | Human gut metagenome isolate term4_stool, whole genome shotgun sequencing... | reverse complement strand
TGCTTGCTTGCTTGCTTGGAAAGTGTAGTCTGCCCCTCCATGCTCTGTCAACCTCCGTCGGCACAACGCCACCCCTTTGATAAAAAGGGAGACTTACGCAGGAAAATAGCATAAATCTCCGCCTAAAATAACACTTATTGCATTTTTACTCATGATACCACGTATTTCCATGGATTGCAAGGAGAAACCAAAATTTCACTCCATGTTGCGGTGGCAGCTCCGGCCATGAAAAAAAGGCCGCATACGCCGCCTTTTTTCGTCTTTTATTCGTAGTCCCACAGCAGGAACATGGGCTTGATGGCCACTACCTCGTCGTACTCCTCCTGCTCTACCTGCACGGAGGCGTTCAGGGCCTTCAGATCCTTTTTCATGACGTTCAGGGCCTCCCCCACGCTCTGGGCACGGCCCTCCCGCAGCACCCGGATCATCCGCTGCAGCACCACAGGGTGGGCGTACCGGGCCGGCACCGGGAAGTCCTCCGGCAGCAGGGCAGCCACGTCGGAGATGGAGCGCTCCCACTCCTGAGCGATGGCTTTCTTGTTGTTCTTGGCGGTAGGCAGCACATGGGCGCCGGAAAAGAAGAAGATGGCCGCCAAGCCGAACAGGGCGAAGTACACGCCCACATTCTCGCCACGGATCAGGGCCATAATGCCGTACACCACGGCGGCGATGCCCGCCACAATAATAGCCAGCGCCACCCAGCGATAGGCGGGATTGCTGCGGTCATTGACCCGCTTGGCCTTAGCCGCCGTGGACAGCTTCGCCGTCTGCTCCGGGTACTCCTCCAGCAGCTGCTGGGCCTGCTCCAGTGTCTCCCGGGCGGCCTGCGCCTGCGGCGTCAGCTGCTTGAGATAGCGCTTGGCCTCCCGCTCGGCCTTCTCCCGCAGGCGGCGCTCCGCCTCCACACTGTGGCGGGGGATATCCGGGCAGACCCGTGCCATGTGGGCCAGCAGAAGGTCCACGTCCTCCTCGTGCTTGAAGTTGCACTGCTTCTGGCTGCCGTCGTCCAGCTCCACCACCAGATAGGGGATGGAGCCGAAGGCCCCCTTGCCGGTGAAGCCGCCCTTGCTCATGGCCACCCGCTTAAAGACACGGCGCACGGACTCCAGTGCCACATAGTACCGCCGGTCGATAAAGAAGCTGTTGAGATACAGCGCCTGCTCCCCTACGCCGCAGGGGCCGTAGCGCTTGCAGGACTTCTTGTCTGCCTTCAGCACCTCCGGCGGCAGAGTGGTGTTGCCCAGTTTCACAGGTGTAAACATCGTGTGTCCCTCCAAAGTGCGAAAAGCAGTGGGAGAGCGTGCCCCCCCACTGCTTTGCATGAAAAGTTACTTGCCCAGCGTCTCATAGTGAGGCTGCGTATGGCGCTTTTTGATGGTATACAGGAAGATACCCAAGAACAGCGCTGCCACAGCGATACCGATGGGATACGCCACGGCGGTGTTGTAGATGATGGTGCCGTCAGCGGCCTTGTGGTTGATGAGTTGACCCAGGCACTCGTTGCCCAGCAGGAAGTAGGTGGCAGACACGGCGCTCATGAAGGTAGCGGGAACAGCCGTCAGCCAGTAGTTCTTCTTATCGTAGAACAGATACATGGAGGCGGCCCACAGCACGATCATCGCCAGCGTCTGGTTGGTCCAGCTGAAGTAACGCCAGATGATGGTGTAGTCGATGGCACCCAGAGCATTACCCACGCCCAAAATAGCGCCGACACCCAGCACGGGCACACACAGCAGCAGACGGTTCTTCCACTTCTTCTGGTCCAGCTTGAACCAGTCGGCCAGCACCAGACGGGCGCTGCGGAAGGCCGTATCGCCGGAGGTGATGGGGCAGGCGATCACGCCCAGCATGGCCAAAGCCACGCCGACCTTACCCATGGTCTTGACGCACACATCGTAGATGGCGGCAGACTGACCGTTGGCCAGAATCTCGGCCAGACCGGTATTCAGGCCACCGGTGACCTCATACAGGGCGCAGCCGGCAGCGGCCCACACCAGCGCAATGATACCCTCGGAAACCATGGCGCCGTAGAACACGAAGTGACCCTGCTTCTCGCTCTTCATGCAGCGAGCCATCAGGGGGCTCTGGGTGGAATGGAAGCCGGAGATAGCACCGCAGGCCACGGTGATGAACATGAAGCTCCACACGGGGGTTCCGCTGGGATGCATGGAGCGGAAGTTGTCCCACAGCTCGGGAATGGTGTACTCAGGCTTGACAAAGATACCGATGATCACGCCCGCCGCCATAACGATCAGGCAGATACCAAACACGGGATAAATCTTGCCGATGATCTTGTCGATGGACAGGAAGGTGGCGATGAAGTAATAGACCAGCACGATAATCAGCCAGAACAGCGTGGTGGTGACGATACCGTTGGAGCCGCCGTTCTTGAACAGGGTGACGATCAGGCCGGCAGGGCCAACAGCAAACACCGTACCCACCATAATCAGCAGCACCACGCTGAACACACGCATGACGTTCTTCATGAAGCCGCCCAGATAGATGCCGGAGATCTCGGAGATGGAGGCACCGTTGTTGCGCTCGCTCATCATACCGGAGAAATAGTCGTGGACGCCGCCAGCGAAGATGGTGCCGAAGGTGATCCACAGGAACACGATGGGGCCCCACAGAGCACCCTGCAAAGCGCCGAAGATGGGACCGAGGCCCGCAATGTTCAGCAGCTGGATCATGAACAGCTTCCACTGGGGCAGGACCACATAGTCCACGCCGTCGTTGATCTTTACGGCAGGCGTTTCACGGTCGTCGGGGCCGAAGGTGTTCTCCACGACCTTGCCGTACAGGAAGTAGCCGCCGATCAGCAAAGCAAGACAGATCAGAAAACTAATCATATTGTCTCCTCCTTACACAATGACACAAAAGGTTTTCCCGGCTGCAGTCCGGGTGCGGCACGGGGGAACTCCCGCTCCGCAGGTACATTTTTTCGCACAAATATAACGGCCATTACTGACAGAAAACGTTTCCGCCTCCGTCATACGACATTATCATATCTCTTTTGTGAAAAAAGTCAACAATCAGAATCGACAAAAACATCACAAAATTTTTTTACAATTTTCACAGAAAATTCACGTTTTACTTATTGCCGGTAACGATACCGAAAACTCAGAAATCACTGTTTTCCCCGAAATATGGTACTTTTTGGCTACCTTGGTTTTCCCTGACACGTTATTTCGTTTCGCTGAATGAAATTATTCAAATTCCGTCATACGCTCTGCCGTTCGGAATAACCGACGTCTGTTCGCAGATTTTTCGGGGATATGCCGGGATGCAGAGGGGCTTCCGGATGGTATAACTCTTGCTCCCATCAGGGGTCTTTTCGTTGTGTGCTTCTGTTCAGCAAGGCTGGAAGTATGATAACAATTTGAAATATATGCATCGAATTATACGGTTTGTTGTCACAGTACGGCAACTCATGCAAAGGTATTACGGATCCCCACGGTCGGTCTGCGGACTGGTCGTGGGAATGACAGTGCTATATTTATGTTGATAGCCTTCAGCAGCCTATGATGTTTTTCGCTTTTGTTGTCTCCTGCGGGTAACTTCGATGGGAACGTGCCTCCGGCGGCCCGCTTTTCCCAGCAGCCGGAAAAGTGGGCTATCGGAGACAAGGGAAAAATCTTCTGAACAAAACAGCCTCCCCGCAGCAAAAGAGGGACACGCCCGCCAGCGTGTCCCTCTTTTGCCCCTTCCATCGAGATCTTCTATCCGATATTCCGCCTATCAGTGCCGGGACACACGGTCCCAGTTCTCCGGATCCTCGTACAGCAGCTCAATGTCCTCCATATACTCCGAATCCAGTGGGTTGTCCAGCGCCGCCCGAGCCTCGTACTGCTCCAGCATCCGCCGGGACTTCTCCGGCGGCTGAACCGTACCGGCGCCGGCGATGCAGCCGCCAGGGCAGGCCATGCCCTCCAGCAGATAGCCGTCGTATTTGCCGGACCGGGCCACCCGCAGCATCTGGCGGCAGGCCCGCAAGCCCGCGGCGTACACCGTCTTGACCTCCCGATCCGGATTCTTGGTCTGAATCACCTTCTCCACGGCCTTAGCCACGCCGCCGGAGGCAGCAAAGCCCACGCCGGGAGCCGACGCCTTATAGTGAGCCTCCGTATCAGGGATTTGGGAGAAGTCGATATCCTTGGCGGCGAACATTCCCCGCAGCTCCTCAAAGGTCAGCACGAAGTCCACCTCGCTGCGGACGCTGCGGCGGCTGGCCTCCAGCTTCTTGGCGGCGCAGGGGCCAATAAAGGCGATCTTGCAGTCGGGGTGCTTCCGCTTCTGGAGTCGGGCCGTCAGCACCATGGGGGTCATGGTCATGGAGATGTACGGCGCAAAGCCGGGGAACTCCTTCTTGGCCATGACGGACCATGCCGGGCAGCAGGAGGTTGCCATAAAGGGCTGTCTGGCGGGGACGTGCTCCATGAACTCCTCCGCCTCCTCCACGGCGCAGAGGTCGGCGCCCACCGCCACCTCCTCCAGTCCTTCGAAGCCCAGCTGTTTCATGGCGGTGAGGATCTGTCCGGGAGTGACCTTTTCACCAAACTGGCCCCAGAAGGCCGGGGCGATGATGGCGATGACCTTCTCCCCCTTCTTGATGGCGTGGATCAGCTGGAAGATCTGGCCCTTGTCCACAATGGCGCCGAAGGGGCAGTTCACCAGACACTGGCCGCAGTTGACGCATTTTTCATGGTCGATGTCCGCCCGGCCATACTGGTCCTTGCCGATGGCGTTCATGCCGCAGGCCTCCTGACAGGGCCGCAGGAATTTGATGATGGCCTGATAGGAGCAGGCCTCCTTGCACCGGCCGCACTTGATGCATTTGGTCTGATCGATACGGGCCCGGCCATGCTCCAGCTCGATGGCGCCCTTGGGGCAGGACTGATAGCAGTGCTTGGCCAAGCACCCCTGACAGGCCTGCGTCACCTCGTAGTGGGTGTCCGGGCAGGCGTGACAGGCGTACTTGATGATGTTGATCAGCGGTGGATCGTAGTATTTTTCGGAGATGGCGCTAGCCTCCACGCCGTCGGAGATCATGTTCTCCTCCGTCACGTCCCGCAGCGGCAGACCCATGGCCAGCCGGATGCGCTCACCAACGATGGCCCGCTCCAGAAAAATGGATTCCCGATAGGTCCCCACCTCACCGGGGATGATCTCATAGGGCAGCTTCTCCATGCGGGAGCAGTAGTCCCCACCCTCATAGGCCAGCTTTGCCACAGCGGCAAAGACCTGCTTACGCAGCGCCTCCACGTTGCAGTACAAATTTCTCATGTGTTCCCTCGCTAAGTTCCCGTTAAGTTCCGAATGTATCATTCTCTGCCGACAACCCGGCACTTTTCACGCATATTATAGCAGATGTCCTCCACTCTTGGCAATAGAGGATTCCGTTTTATTATTAAAATAATAAATAATCATTACAGCCTGAATATCCCCTCTTGACGGCCCTGCTGCCAGCGTGGTAAGCTAATCCATACCATGGATACAGAAAAATTCTCCCCTATGGAGGTGCCGCTATGGACATTCGGGAATATACCTCCCCCACCCTGCCGGTGGCTCAATTCGTGGAGCGGTACGTGGATACCGACCACTATGACGCCGGGTGCCGGGGGTGTGATAACTACGGGCAGGTGTGGGTATGTCCCCCCTATGATTTCTCCGTGCCCGACTACTGGGGCGGGTTCCGGGAGGTGTGCCTGCGGGGCGTGCAGCTCCGGTTCTCCCCGGAAGAGCAGGCCCGCAGCTATGATCCGGAGGAGCTGGCGGAGCGACTACGGCAGCTGTTCTCCCGGACGGCCCGGCAGATGATCCTCCGGCTGCGGGAGGAGTATCCCCGGTCGGATATCCTCACCGTGGGCGGGTGCCATCTGTGCGAGCAATGCACCCGGCCGGAGGGCCGGCCCTGCCGGTATCCGGAGGGCATCGGCTATACGCTGGAGTCTTTGGGCTGCGACGTGTCCACTGCGGCGGAGCAGCTGCTGGGCTGGCCGCTTCTGTGGAGCCGGAAGGGATGCCTGCCGGAGTATATGGCACTGGTCTGCGGCGTGCTGATACGGTGAGAGACGGTCTTGCCATGATCGCCGCCGAGGGTAAAAATAAAGTCCGGAAACGGCTGGTTTCCGGACTTTATTCATATAATACAGAAGAAACTCAAACCAGGAACTTCGCCAATCCCAGCACCAGCGGCATAGTGATCATGGACAGCAGCGTCTGCACCGCCACCAGCGACGGTGCCAGAGACACATCCTTGTCGAACTTGGCGGCGAACATCCCCAGCAGCGCCGCCGGAGGCGTGCTGGCCGCAATGACCACCGCCAGCGTCACGCCGGAGTCCAGCCGCATCAGCATACACACCCCCAGTGCCAGCAGCGGCAAAATCACCAGCCGCAGTGCCGCCGACACCCAGAAGCTGGCCCCGTGCAGCGCCCGGCGGAAATCCGCCTGAGACAGCTGGTAGCCAATGGCCACCATGGGCAGGGGCGTATTCATGTCGGAGAGATATGTAATGGGGGATAGAATGATCTCCGGCAGAGTGATTTGCAGCAGGTACAGCACCATGGCGATAGCCACGCCGATCACACCGGGATTCATTAGCAGCGTGCGCCACGAAAACGCCATCTTGCCGCCCTTCACCAGCTGGATGCCCAGCGTCCAAGTCAGGACGGTGAACACCAGCAGATAGGCCGAGCCGTAGAACACACCCAGCGAACCCAGGATAGCCGTCTGCAACGGCACTGCCATGAAGCCGCAGTTGGAGAAAATGGCGGAAAATCGGAAGAAGCTCTTTCGCATGGGATCCCGGTCCCGGGTGACCAGTTCACTGACCAGAATATTGATGCCGTGGATCACCAGCGCTGCCAGCAGCGCTACCCAAAAATTGTGGAAGGTCTCCGTCTCCAGCGGCCGCTGGAACACCACGATGAGGATACAGGGGGACACCACATACATCAGCAGATTGGACATGGACACCGCACCCTTGTGGGTGATGAGGTGCAGCTTCCCCAGCACGAAGCCCGTGCCGATCATGAGGAACAGGATCAGCACCTGTGTGCCTACCGAGAGAAATGATTCGATCATACCGGATTCCTTCCCGCCCACAGGGGGCTGCGTACACACACAGCCGGGACAGACGGCTTGCGCCGTCTGTCCCGGTGGGTCACGCTGTGATTTTTTCTATCTGTATTTTAGTCCTTGTTGTAGCTGTGTGCCAGCGCCACATAGGTCTCATAGCGGGCATCGGCCTCCACCTGAGCCTCGGCAAAGAGCTTGGCCGCCGTCTCCGGATACTTGATCTTCAGGCCGGCATAGCGGACCTCGCCGTTGAAGAACTCCTCCACAGGCACAGAGGGCTTCTTATAGTCCAGAGAGAAGGGCTTTTCGGTCTTGTTGGGATCGTAGCGGTACAGGGGCCACAGGCCGCAGTCCACAGCCTTCTTCATCTCGGCCTGCACGTTATTCATGCCAGCCTTGATGCCGTGGTTGATGCAGGGGGCGTAGGCGATGACGATGGAGGGGCCCTTGTGGGCCACAGCCTCGGTGACGGCCTTCATCAGCTGAGCGGGATTGGCGCCCATGGCCACGGAGGCCACATACACGTTGGGATAGGTCATCATCAGACGGCCCAGATCCTTCTTGGCAGTCTTTTTGCCGCCGTCAGCAAACTTGGCGGAGGCGCCCACAGGCGTGGCCTTGGAGGACTGGCCGCCGGTGTTGGAGTACACCTCGGTATCCACCACAAAGACGTTGATGTCCTCGCCGGAGGCCATGACGTGATCCAGTCCGCCATAGCCGATGTCGTAGGCCCAGCCGTCGCCGCCGAAAAGCCATACCACCTTCTTGCCCAGCTGATCCTTGTTCTTCAGCAGCTTCTCGGCCAGCTCGGCAGCCTCACCGGTGAGGGAGGCAGACTCCAGAGCCGCCGTCAGCTTGCGGGCATCGGCATCGTTGGCATCCAGATCGTCGAAGGAGGACAGCCAAGCGTTGATGGCCGTCTCCAGCTCCGTGCCGGGGACCAGCGGCAGCAGCTGCTGAGCCACCTGCTTGACGTAGGCCCGGCGCTGCTTGGTAGCCAGCACCACGCCCAGACCGTTCTCAGCCTGATCCTCGAACAGGGTACCGTAGAAGGCAGGGCCACGGCCCTCCTTGTTCTTGGTATAGGGCAGGGACGGGAATGCACCGGCCCACGCCAGAGAGCAGCCCACGCCGTTGACCCAGTAGGTCTTTTCGCCGTACAGCTGGGTGATGAGCTTGGCATAGGGGGTCTCGCCGCAGCCGGCGCAGGCGCCGGAGAACTCCACCAGCGGCTGGCTGAACTGGCTGCCCTTGAGGGTCTTGCGGTCGAACGCACCGGGCTTGTCCTTCAGGGACAGGGCATAGTTCCAATTGGTTTCATCATACATCATATCATCCACAGGCTGCATCGTCAAGGCCTTATCCTTGGCGAGACAGGAAGCGGCGCAGCTGCCGCAGCCGGTGCAGTCCAGCGTGCTGACCTGCAGGCGGTACTGCAAGCCCTTGGCTCCCTTGGCGGGAACGGTGGTGAAGGCGGCGGGAGCCGCAGCGGCCTCCTCCTCGTCCACCAGATAGGCCCGGATGGCGGCATGGGGGCAGACAAAGGTACACTGGTTGCACTGCAGGCACTTGGTGCTGTCCCACTGGGGCAGGAAGGCGGCAATGCCACGCTTGTCGTACTTGGAGGTACCCAGCGGATAGGTGCCGTCCTGATAGGGCAGGAAGGCGGACACGGGCAAATCGTCGCCACGCTGACGGTTGCAGGGGACCACGATGTTCTTCACCACATCCGGCAGGCTCTCGTCCACGGTGCGGTCGTCGGCGGCATTCGCCCAGTCAGCGGGAACGTTGACCTTCACAGGGCTGTTGATACCGGCGTCCACGGCGGCCATGTTCATGTTGACCACCTTTTCGCCCTTCTTGGCGTAGGTCTTTTGCACAGCCTCCTTCATATGGCGCACGGCGTCCTCCACCGGCATCACACCGGAGAGCTTGAAGAAGGCGGCCTGCAGGATCATGTTGGCGTGGTTGCCCAAGCCCAACTCACGGGCCAGACGGTTGGCGTCCACGATATAGAACTGCACGTTGTGGCGGGCGATGTACTGCTTGACGTCGCCGGGCAGCTTCTCCGTCAGCTCCTCCTCGGTCCAGGAGGTGTTCAGCAGGAAGGTGCCGCCGTCCTTGATCTCGTGGATCATGTCATAGCGTGTGATGTAGGACTGGGAGTGACAGGCCAGGAAATCCGCCGCCTTGATGAGGTAGGTGGAGCGGATGGGACTCTTGCTGAACCGCAGGTGGCTCTTGGTAATGCCGTAGGACTTCTTGGAGTCGTACTCGAAGTAGGCCTGCGTATACATACCGGCGTAGTCACCGATGATCTTGGCGGAGTTCTTGTTGGCACCCACCGTACCGTCGGAGCCCAGACCCCAGAACTTGCAGGACACGGTGTCGGCGGACTCGGTGATGAGAGGCTCATGGACATCCAGAGACAGATGAGTCACATCGTCGTTGACGCCGATGGTGAACAGGTGCTTGCCGCTTTCATCCTTCATGTTGTCGAACACGGCCTTCAGCTGGGCGGGTGTCACGTCCTTGGAGGCCAGACCATAGCGGCCGCCGTAGATCTCCGGGGCGTCGCCGCGGTTGGCAAAGGCGGCGCACACATCCAGATACACAGCGCCGGCAATGGCGCCGGGCTCCTTGGAGCGGTCCATGGCGGTGATCTTCTTCACCGTCTTGGGCAGGGCGTTCAGGAAATACTCCATGTCGAAGGGGCGGAACAGATGGATCTGCATCAGACCCACCTTCTCGCCCTTGGCACACAGATAGTCCACCACCTCACGGGCACACTCGCAGGCGGAGCCCATCATCACCATGACACGGTCGGCATCCTTGGCGCCGTAGTAGTTGAAAATGTGATAGTCCCGACCGGTGATCTCGTTGATGCCCTGCATATACCCCTCCACCACAGCGGGGATGCTGTCATAGGCGCCGTTGTTGGCCTCCTGAGACTGGTAGTAGACGTCGGGGCCCTGCACGGTGGTACGCATCACCGGATGCTCCGGGTTCATGGCGATAGCATGATAGTCCTCCAGCGCCTGACGGTCCAGCAGCTTCTCCACCTTGTCCAGATCGATGACCTCGATCTTCTGGATCTCGTGGCTGGTGCGGAAGCCGTCGTGGAAGTGGATGAAGGGTACACGGGTCTTGATGGTAGTCAGATGGGCCACGGCGGCCAGATCCATGACCTCCTGCACGCTGCCGGTGGACATCATGGTGACGCCGGTGGTACGGCAGCTCATGACATCCTGATGGTCACCGAAGATGTTGTTGGCGTGCTGGGCCACGGAACGGGCAGCCACGTGGAACACGGCGGGCATCCGGTGACCGGCCATGATGTACAGGTTGGGGATCATCAGCAGCAGGCCCTGAGAGGAGGTGAAGGTGGTGGCCAGCGCACCGGCCTCCGCCACGCCGTGGAGGGCGCCGGCAGCGCCCGCCTCGGACTGCATCTCCACCAGCCGCACAGGCTGGCCGAACATATTCTTCTTACCGGCGGCAGACCACTCATCCACCTTCTCGCTCATGGGAGAAGAGGGGGTGATGGGGTAGATACCGGCTACATCGGTGAAATGGTAGGCAACGGTGGCACAGGCCTCGTTACCGTCCATAGTTTTCATGACTTTCTTATCGGACATTACATTGCCTCCTAACGTATCCGTCGCCCGGCAGCAGCCGGTGCGGCATTTTTCTATCTGTCGGATGCTGAGTTACGCCTTGATGATAGCGCCCTCGTCGGCAGAGGCAGCTACCTTGGCATACAGCCGCAGATAGCCGTTGGGGATGTTCTTCTTGGGCAGTTCCAGTGTCTTGTAGCGCTCAGCGATCTCCTCGTCGGAGACGTGCAGCTCCAGAACGCCCTCATCCACGTCGATGAGGATCTCGTCGCCGTCGTGAACGATGGCCAGAGGACCGCCCTCGGCAGCCTCCGGGGAGATATGGCCCACGAAGCAGCCGTTGTTGGTGCCGGAGAACCGGCCGTCGGTGATCAGGGCAGCGGACTTGCTCAGGCCCACGCCGTACATATACTTCATGGCCTTGAACATCTCACGCATACCGGGGCCGCCCTTGGGACCCTCGTAGCGGATGACCACCACGTCGCCGGCCTGGATCTTGCCGCCCAGGATGGCCTCCTCGGCCTCCTCCTCGCTGTTGTAGCACTTGGCCTTACCCACAAAGTGGTGCATGGAGGGATCGATGGCGCCGGGCTTGGACACGGCGGTACGGGGGCAGAGGTTGCCGTGCAGAACGGCCACGCCGCCGGTCTTGGAGAAGGGCTCCTCCACCGTCTTGATGATGGTGGGATCCTCCGGATACTCGTAGACGTAGCCAGCCAGATTCTCGGCCAGCGTCTTGCCGCTGACGGTCATGACGGAGGTATCCAGCAGGCCGCCCAGATGCTGCATGACACGGGGGATACCGCCGGCCCGGTAGAATGCCTCCATCTCCGGCTTGGCAGCGGGATTGACCTTGGCGATCTGGGGCGTGGTCTTGGTGAGGGCCTCGAACTCCTCCAGCACGTTCATATCCAGCTCCGCCTCGTTGGCAATGGCAGGCAGATGCAGCACGGCGTTGGTGGAGCCGCAGATGGCCATGGTCACCTTGATGGCGTTGCGGATGGCCTCCTTGGTGAGGATCTGGCGGGCGGTGATGCCCTTCTTGCACAGCTCCACGATGGCACGGCCGGACTCGAAGGAGTGGCGCAGACGGCCGGCGTAAGCAGCGGGGATCAGAGCGCCGCCGGGCAGGGTCATGCCCAGTGCCTCGGACACGCAGCACATGGTGTTGGCGGTGCCAAGGAAGGAACAGGAGCCGCAGCCGGGACAGGCGGTGTTCTCCAGAGAGTTGTACTCGCACTCGGTGATCTTACCGGCCTTCAGCATACCCAGAGCCTCGGAGATGGAGGTCAGGTCGGACTTACGGCCGTCGAACTCGATGCCGCCCAGCATGGGACCACCCACGCAGACAATGCAGGGGATATCCAGACGAGCCGCCGCCATCAGCATGGCAGGCACGATCTTATCGCAGGAGGCCAGCAGCACCAGACCGTCCAGCCGGTGGGCCTGCGCCATGATCTCCACGGAGTCGCAGATGATCTCACGGGAGGGCAGAATGTAGTGCATACCCTCATGGCCCTGTGCCACACCATCGCAGGCAGCGATGGTGCCGAACTCCACAGCGGTGCCGCCGGCGGCATAGATGCCGTTCTTCACATACTCAGCCACCTTGTCCAGATTGTAGTGGCCGGGAACCAGCGTGTTCCAGGTGTTGGCAATGCCGATCAGGGGCTTGCCCTCCTTCAGTTCGCTGTCCGTGTAGCCCATGGACTTGAACAGGGAGCGGGCAAATGCGCTGTCCTCCATGCCAAGGATCGCCTTACTACGGTTTTCCATTGTGTTTCCTCCTTCAAATATGACATATCTCTTTTTCTTATGTTACTGGCCGCAGGCTGCGGCTTGGTTTGGCTGTTATTCTATAATGCCGTTTATCATTCTGAAAATATTATAAAATCCATGGTGCCTTTTGTCAATAGGATATCTTCTGCTTTTCGAAAAAACTTGACTGTTTTCCGGTATTAGTTGACTTTATCTGTGAGAAGGTCTATAATGGTCTGAATCAGATTGGTTCGCAATGTTCTATGATACAGAACGAACAAGGAAGGAAAAGATATGGCAACCACAAAAACCATCCAGTCGGTGGAGCGGGCCTTCTCCATTCTGGAATACCTTCAACAGTGCGGCGGCGGAGAGCGCAGCGTCAAGGAGATCGCTGATGCACTGGAGCTGAACAAGAGTACCGCCTTCGGCCTCATCAACACCCTGACCACGCTGGGCTACCTGCAGCAGAACGCAGATAACCAGAAGTATGTGCTGAGCCTGAAGCTACTGAGCTTCTCCAACACCATCAAGGTCCAGAACAGCATCATCCGCACCGTCCACCCCTATCTGGAGCAGATCAGCCTGAAATACGGCGAGATCGCCCACTGCGGCGTGGCTCAAGGGGACAGCGTCATCTATGTGGACAAGGTGGAGTCCAGCCGGTCGCTGTCTATCAACACCCAGATCGGCACCAAGAACTACCTCCACTGCACCGGCGTGGGCAAGTGTATTCTGGCCTATATGCCGGAGGATGAGCAGCAGCACATCCTCGCCGGGCCGCTGAAGGCACTGACCTTCAACACCATTGTGGACCCCCGTCAGCTTCAGGCGGAGCTGCGGCACATCCGGGCCGACGGCTACGCCATGGACAATGAGGAGGTGGAGGTGGGTCTGTCCTGCGTGGCAGTGCCGGTGTTCTCCGCACCGGGGCAAGTCTCCTGCTCCATCAGCATCTCCGGCATGACCCCCCGTGTCCGCACTGCCCTGCGGGGCGGACTGCTGGACGATCTGAGGCAGGCCTCCGCCGACATCTCCCGCAGTCTTTACGGCTATCAGCCTGCCGATGACCTCCTGTAACGGGTCCTGCGATCCAACTGTATACCGATCGTCTCACAAAGCGGAGGGGAAACATGGTTTCCCCCTCCGCTTTCTTTTGCCTCAGTGCCGCACAGCAGACGGCAAATCTCTCACGGAAGGATCCATTCACTCCTTCCGCAATTTTTTAATAGCACGTCACGCCGCCGTCGATGGGCAGGTTCACGCCGTTGAGGAAGGACGCCTCGTCGCTGGCCAGATACAGCACCGCATTAGCCACATCCTCCACGGAGGTCAGGCGGCCCAGCGGGATCTCGTTGAGCCGGGCCTGCTTCTTCACCGGGTCCGCCATCAGAGCCGCCACAAAGGGCGTGTCCACGGTGGCGGGATGGATGGAGTTGCAGCGGATGTTGTCCTTGCCATACCGGGCGGCCACAGACTTGGTCAGCAGGGTGATAGCGCCCTTGGTGGCCGTGTAGGCCTCCGGAGTGTTCATGTGGCCGATGAGGCCGCAGATGGAGGAGGTGTTGATGATGGCGCCGCCCCCCTGCTTCCGCATCACCGGCAGAACATACTTGGTGGCCAGAAAGACGCTGGCGGTATTGACCTCCATCATCTTCATCCACTCGTCCTTCACCATTTCCTCGATGGGCTTGCGGATGTTGATGCCGGCGTTGTTCACCACCACATCCAGCCGTCCGCTCTCGGAGACGATGCGCTCTACGATGGTCTTCCATTCCTCCTCGCTGGTGACATCCGCCACGGCGCCGTGGGCCTTGCCGCCCTGACGCTTCAGCTCCTCCACCAGCTGGTCGATCTTCTCCTGCACCAGATCCAGAATCCAGACCTCGGCCCCATTCCGGGCCAGCAGCTTCGCCTGTGCCGAGCCGATGCCGCCTGCACCGCCGGTGATAACGATGACCTTATTCTGTACGTTCATGTTAAATCCCTCCCCTTCATGCGTTACGCTCTGGTTTCCTTATCCTTCCACGCCTTGGCGGGGTTCTGCACGCCCATCTTGCCGCCGCTGATCTCCAGCGTGGTGCCGGTGATATAGCGGGCATAGTCCGATGCCAGAAACGCCAGCGCCCACGCCACATCCATGGGCTCACCGAAGGTCTGCATGGCGATGGCGCTCTTCATGGCCTCGCCGTTACTGACGGTAAGTGCGTGGGTCATGTCCGTATCGATGACGCCGGGGATATACCCGTTGACTCGGATGCCGTAGGGGGCCAGCTCCGCTGCCAGCGTGTTCACCATGGACTTTACGGCGGACTTGGTGGCGGCATACACGCCGCTGCCCACAGAGGGGAACACCGCCGCAAAGGAGGAGGCCAGCAGCATGACGCCGCCCTTATCCTTCATGGCCTCATACGCAATGCGTGCGCCCAGATACACCGACTTCATGTTGGTGTCCACCGTCTTGTCCCAGACGTTCTCCGGGGTGTCGATGATGCTGTACTGGGGATAGACACCGGCGTTGCTGACCCAGATGTCCAGCCCGCCCAGTACTTCCTCGGCATGGCGGGCAAAGCCCTTCAGGGACTCGTCGTCGGACACGTCGCAGGTCTCGCCGAAGGCGGTGATGCCCTGCGCCTTCAGCTCCTCCAGCGCTGCAGCCAGCTTCGTGGGATTGGTGCCGCAGATGGCCACCTTGGCCCCCAGCTGGCCGAACAGCTGGGCGCAGGCCAAGCCGATGCCGGCGGTACCGCCGGTGACGACGGCCACCTTGTTGTCAAAACGGATGTTCATGCTCATGACAGGATTCTCCTTTCTATGGTTCCGGTCCCCCGGAAAAAAGCGGCCGGGGACGCCCCGGTGAACGGAGCGTCCCCGGCTGGGAATGCACGTTTGATTCAGTTACGCAGAGATCAGCCAAAGACGCCTACGGTGTTGAGGATGACCACGGCGATCAGGCAGATCACGGAAGCCACGGCGCAGGGCACCGTGACGTACTTCACGGACTGCTTGGTATTCAGGTGGAAGAACTGACCCATGACCCAGAAGCCGGAGTTGTTGTAGTGGTTGCCCATCAGGGTGCCGCTGCCGATAGCCAGCACGGCGGCCAGAGGAGACAGGCCCAGATCGGGCATCATGGGCAGCACGATGGCGGCTGCGGTCATGCCGGCGGTGGTCATGGAACCCACGGAGGTCATCATGATAGCGGCAATGGCCCAAGGCACCAGAATGGCGGGGATGGGGCTGTCAGCGATGAGCTTGGACAGGGGCTCCAGAGCAGGGGAATTCTTCAGTACGTTGCCGAAGGCGCCGCCCATAGCGGTGATCAGCAGGGGAGACAGGCAAACCACCAAGCCACGGGCCACCCACTTGTTGAGCATGACCTCGCCCAGCTTTGCCTTGGGCTCATTGTAGGTGTCGGCGTACACGCCCAGCACCATCTTGCGCTGCTTGTAGCCCAGATAGAAAGAGTACAGCAGGCCGATGGACAGAGCGATGACCTTGTTGCCGATGGTGGTGCAGATGGTGTAGATAGCGCTGCCCTCGGCGGCATACATCTGAGCGAAGGAGGACACGGAGATCAGCAGCACAGGCAGCAGCAGGGGCAGGAAGCCCTCACCGGTGTGGGGCAGGCCGGGATCCTTGATGAGGATGTCATCCACGCTGTCGGAATCGGTCTCCTCCATGCCACGGACGAACTCAGGATTGGGCTCGATCCACTCCTTCTCCGTCCACTTCCGCAGCAGGAAGTAGGTGCCGAAGAAGCCCACGAAGCTGATGACCAGACCCCAGACGATGGTCATACCCAGATCGCTGCCGAACATCAGAGCGATGGCCAGGATGCCGGGGGTGGGAGGCACCAGACCGTGGGTCAGGAACAGGCCCAGACCGGTGAAGGAAGCCATGGTGGACATGGAGATGTGCTTGCGCTTGGAGAGCATAGAGGCAATGGGCGCCGTCAGCACCATGGTGATATCGCCGAAAACAGGGATAGACATAATGAAGGCCGTCAGGGCCGGAGCCAGCTCCATGCGCTTACCACGGAACAGCTTGATAAAGAAGTTTGCAATGACCTTGGCGGCGCCGGTATCCTCGATGGCCATGGAAATGATGGCGCCAAGGATGATGGTGATGCCCACGCTGCCCAGCGTGCCGCCAAAACCGTTGCTGATGTAATCCACGGAACCGGTGACGCCGTAACCCAGGGCGATACCGGTACCCAGCGCAGCAATAAACAGCGCCAGCACGGGATGCATCTTTGCTTTGACGATCATCAGCACCAGAGCTGCGATCGCCACTACCAGAATCAGAATGAATACTCCAGCAGACATAGTGTTTTCTCCTTTTCAGATTTTCTCTCTGACTTGCAGCAGGCTCTCGGCTCTCTGCCCGCTTACTCATGCGACACCTTCTCCCTTGCGCCGCATCGGTAAGCGGATATTTCCGTTCGCCGTTCTACAATGTCGATGCCCGTATTTTAATCCCAAATGAGTCATTTGTCAATGTCCTCTGCCGCATTTTGTCGTTATTTACATATTTCTTTTCTTGTTTTGTACATTTCAGAGAAAGTTCCTATGGGCATACTGTTTTGTATACAAAAGTGACATCATCGCTCTCGCCCACTTTCGTTTCTCGTTCTATTATGCAGAACGAAAACGCATCTTATACTAAACATCACACACCGACCTCTGCCCTCCGCGCTTTATGCTTCCCCCCCACCGGTCTGCCCTTTTCTCACTGGCCTAAAAGAATACACGCCTCTCCTTCACGCTCCATAGAATCTCGCCCCTATTAGAACGCCTTGCTGCACTTTCTTCTACCCCGCTCTCCCCCACCTCGCATTGCTCAGTTCTTCGCTTTGTAAGAAGATGCCGCCTCCGATTGGAATGTATCTCCCTAAACGCTCCCTAAACGGCATAAAAATAAGGCGCAAGCGGTTTCCGCTTGCGCCTTATCTCATACTATTTCACCCTTAGCTGCACCGATGGTGTGCCGTTGGGGTCACAGTTCTTCGTTCAATTAGTCCTGGTTGATGGCGATGACAACACCGGAACCGACGGTACGGCCGCCCTCACGGATAGCGAAACGCAGACCGGTCTCGATAGCGATGGGGGTGATCAGCTCCACGTTCATGTCGACGTTATCGCCGGGCATGCACATCTCAGTGCCCTCGGGCAGGGAGATGATGCCGGTCACGTCGGTGGTACGGAAGTAGAACTGGGGACGATAGTTGTTGAAGAAGGGGGTGTGACGGCCACCCTCGTCCTTGGTCAGAACGTACACCTGACCAACGAACTTGGTATGGGGATGAATGGAACCGGGCTTGGACAGAACCTGACCACGCTCGATCTCGGTCTTAGCCACGCCACGCAGCAGAGCGCCGATGTTGTCGCCAGCCTCAGCGTAGTCCAGCAGCTTGTGGAACATCTCGATACCGGTAACGGTGGTCTCGCGCTTCTCGTCGGACAGACCAACGATCTCGACCTTCTCGTTCAGGTTCAGCACGCCACGCTCCACACGACCGGTAGCAACGGTACCACGGCCGGAGATGGTGAACACGTCCTCGACGGGCATCAGGAAGGGCATATCCTCCTTGCGGTCGGGGGTGGGGATCCAAGTGTCAACAGCGTCCATCAGCTCCTTGATGCAGGCATACTCAGGAGCGTTGGGATCGGTGGACTCGGAGATCAGGGCGTTCAGAGCAGAACCACGGATGATGGGGGTGTCATCGCCGGGGAAGCCGTAGAAGTCCAGCAGCTCACGAACCTCCATCTCCACCAGCTCCAGCAGCTCCTCGTCATCGACCTGGTCGCACTTGTTCAGGAACACCAGCACAGAGGGCACGTTCACCTGACGGGCCAGCAGCAGATGCTCACGAGTCTGAGCCATGGGGCCGTCGGTGGCAGCGATGACCAGGATAGCGCCGTCCATCTGGGCAGCACCGGTGATCATGTTCTTGATATAGTCGGCGTG
>QWCE01003217.1_pt1 | contig 18493 bp, 9 predicted proteins | sample 1972531 | NCBI WGS metagenome assembly QWCE01 (sample SAMN09866716, study PRJNA288562) | Human gut metagenome isolate term4_stool, whole genome shotgun sequencing... | reverse complement strand
GTTCCATTAAATCATATAATAGGTCTTCATTAGATTTTTCTAAAAAGTCTGTTTTAAAATATTTTAAGTTATGTGGTAATTCTTTTTGTATTCCTAATAGCCTTTTGTATGTTACTTCTTCACATATATTATTTTCATTATTTGTACATAGTATATATGTTCTATTTCCTCCATCTTCTGCATTTAGTTTAGCTACAGCATGTCCTGTAGTTCCTGATCCTGCAAAGAAATCTAGGATGATAGAATCTTTGTTAGATACAAGAGTTACTAAATACTTAATTAAAGTACTAGGCTTTGGGTAGCTCATATTATTATTTGGAACAAGGCACTCTAATTCTTTTTTTGCAAATTCATTTGTATCTACTAAGCATTCTACTTTGGATATTATATCTGCTGGTTTTTTTATTCTTATTCCTTCTCTTATATACCTTGGTGATATATTTTTACTTTTTATAACAAATGTTGTTCCATTTTTTATTTCTTCATCTACTGTTTTCTGAGTCCATTTAAATTCACCTTTTAATTCAAAATCACTTATAGCTTGTCCTTCCTTTATTGTAATATCATCTAAAACTTCAACTTTATTATATTTTCCTTTTTTTAAATTCCCATTAAAGAAAAATTTTACACTTTCTTTTTTAAACCTTATAATTCTTTCTTTATTACCAGTATTTAATAACGGCATATCTCCACCTTCTATAACTCCACCATTATATACTTTGTTATTTCTATTTTTTTCATAACATAAAATATATTCATATTTATTTCTTACCTTACTAGACAGTGAAGGAGGAGTTGCAGTTTTATTCCACTTAAAATTAGCCACAAAATTACTCTCTCCAAATATATTATCACAAAGTAGCTTTAGTTGTGCTTGCTCATTATCATCTATTGATATGAATATAACACCATCATCTGTTAATAAGTCTTTTGCTATCTCTAATCTTCTTTGCATAAATGATAACCACTTACTATGCCTATAGCCATCATCTTCACCTATCATATTATCATCATATATGAAGTCTTTGTTTTTTGTATTATATGGTGGATCAATGTATATTATATCTATTTTTTCCTTATGTGTTCTTTGTAGTAGTTTTAAGCTATGTAAGTTATCACCTTCTAATAAGAAGTTAAACTTACTTTTTTCATCTACCAATATTTCCTTATCTTTTTCTTCACTAAATATCGGAATATTATTTTCAAGTTCTTTATCTACTTCTTCTTCGTGTTCTTCCCACATAAGTCCATATTTCATATTTTTTATTTCATTTTCTATTTCATTTAATGCAATTACTACATCTTTGTCATCTTTCTTTTCTTCTTTTATTTTGCTTAGTAGCATTAGCATTTTTCCTCTTTTTTCTTGTGATATATTCATTTATTTTCCTTTCTTCGTTTTTCTTTTTACATTTTCTTTCTTAAATCTATCTATTATTATTCCATGTTGTTATTTGTATTACTTTCTAAACTTTTTAATTTACTTTCAGATAACTCTTCAAGTGATAATAATTGTTTTCTTGCCAAATTTCTAAGCTCAACCATTCTATCTTTTTGTTCTATTCCTTTAGAAATTAAAATTGCATTATAACTTTCCATATTAGCCAGAACCAATAATTCATTAAGACTTGCATAATCTCTAATATTGCCTTTTAAATCTGCGTTTTCTTCTCTCCATTGTTTTGCAGTCATATTAAATAGTGCGACATTCAGAATATCAGCTTCGTTAGCATACTTATATGACAACTGTTTGCTTGTTAAATCCTTTAATAGATATTCTTTAATTGCATCTGTATGTATTTTGTAGTTTATTTTTGAAATTTCTCTATTTAAATTCCATTCAAGAGATAATCTAGAGTTTTCATTGTTTTTCAACCTTTGATAATCTTTTACAATATATAATTCAAATTCAGCTGATATCCATGATGCAAATTTAAACGCAATGTCTTTATGTGCATATGTTCCTCCACCCCTTCCGGATTTAACAATTAGTCCAATTGCTTTTGTACTATCTAACCATTTTTTAGGAGATAGAGTAAAAGCATTGCTACCAGCTTCTTTCAAAAACCCCTCGAATTCGATGGGTTTAAAATTTGGATTATTTAATTGCTCCCAAATCCCTAAATATTCAATTGTATTATAATTTCTCAACCAATTAGCAATAACTACATTAGGTTCTTCATAATTTTTATATCTTGCTATATCAGTCAGACTAATGTAATCATTTTTGTAATCTTCTGTATAATAATCTTCTGTATAAACTTGAATATCAACTCCTTTTGCTTTAATAATTTCTTTTTTACTCATACTTTATTATTTCTCCTTATTTATTTTAATTTAATTCATTACATACTTATCTTTGTTTTTTCTTCTTTTATCTTGTTTAATACCATTAGCATATTTTTTTCTTAAATCTATCTTATCATTTCCATTATGCTTTTTAAACAAAATACTAATATTATTTAATTTCTTCTTTATTTTTCCCTATATAAAAAGAGCCATTTGGCTCTTTCATATATTTGCTTATACAAATTAACTATTGTTATTATTTTTTAGTTATTGTTTTCTAGCTATTATTCTTTATCTTCTTTCTTGTCTTCTTTTTCTTCTTCTTTTGTTACCTTAACTACTTCTCTACCTTCTTCAGTATATGATATACCTGCTTTGCTAGCTAGATTTTTAATGTTTTCTTTTCTTGCAATTGCTTCATATTTTTCTCTTTCTGCCTTAATCTTTGCAATTGCATCATCTTGTACCTTAGTATTTGTAGTTAATTTTTCATATTTTTGAAGACCTGTTCCTGCTGGTATTAACTTACCAATAATAACATTTTCTTTTACTCCAACTAATTCATCTGTCTTACCCTTAATTGCTGCATCTGTTAATACTCTTGTTGTTTCTTGGAATGATGCTGCAGATAGGAAGCTCTCTGTTGCAAGTGATGCCTTAGTTATACCAAGTAATACTTGTTTATATTTAGCTGGTTTCTTTCCTTGCTTTTCTAACTCTTCATTTTCTCTTTGAATCTGTATCTTATTTACAAGTGCAGATTGGAAATGATTACTATCTCCTGGATCTGTAACTCTAACCTTGTCTAACATTTGCTTAATAATTATTTCAATATGTTTGTCATTAATATCAATACCTTGGTTCCTATATTCTTTTTGTACTTCTGTAACAATGTAATTATATACACCGTTTACTCCACGTATTGCTAATACATTACTTGGATTTAATGAACCTTCAGTAAGAGCATCTCCTGCTTCAACTTTAACCTTCTTGTTTCTTCCTGTAGGTGTTTTTTCTGGGTTAGTGATAAATGGTAGTATTTTTTGTGTAGCTGGATATTTCTTAACTTCATTTTCACCTGTAACAATTATTTCTGGTATCTTATTTGATTTTTTATCATAATTAACTGTAACTTCTCCATCAATTTCTGAAAGAATACCAACTCCTTTTGGATTTCTAGCTTCAAATAATTCTTCAACTCTTGGAAGACTCTGTGTAACGTCTCCACCTGCTACTCCACCAGCGTGGAATGTACGCATTGTAAGCTGTGTACCACCTTCTCCTATAGCTTGTGCCGCTACGATTCCTATTGTTTCACCAATATTTACAACACTCTTATTTACAAGTGACTTACCATAGCATTTTCTACAAACACCATGTCTATTCTTACAAGCTACAACTGATCTAACTTCAAGTTCTTTAATTCCTGCTTCTATTATATCACTTGCAATTCTCTTGTCTATTAGTGTATTGCTATCTACTATTACATCTTTTGTCTTAGGATTAATTACATCATGAACTGAATATCTTCCAATAATTCTTTCTTCAAATGATTCAATTAATCTTCCTTCTTCTACTATATCTTTTACTACAACACCTTGTGTTGTTCCACAGTCTTCATTGTTTACTACTATATCTTGTGATACGTCAACTAATCTTCTTGTTAAGTATCCTGATGTAGCTGTTTTAAGTGCAGTATCTACTAATCCTTTTCTTGTTCCGTGTGATGAAATGAAGAATTCTAGTGCGTCTTCTCCTTCAGCAAATGCTGATCTTACTGGTATTTCTATTGTCTTACCATTAGTGTCTGCCATAAGTCCTCTCATACCTGCAAGCTGTCTTATTGTTCCTCTATCTCCTCTTGCTCCAGATTTTAAGAAAATATTAATTGGATTATCTTCAGTAAACTTATCCATCATGATTTCTTCAACTTTATTTGTAGCTTCTGTCCATATTGCAACTACTGCATTATATCTATCTGTTTCAGAAAGTAATCCCATCTTATAGTTTTCAACAATCACATCTATCTTCTTTTCTGCTTCTTTAATTATATCTGCTTTTTCATCTGGTACAGAAACGTCTGATGCAGCTATAGTAAATCCTGCAAGAGTAGAATACTTATATCCTGCTTCTTTCATAAACTCTAGCATGTCAACTACTACTTCGTTTTCATGTTTTTCAACACATCTTCCTATTATCTTTTTTAAATCCTTTTTAATAACAGGGAATGATATTTCGTAGTTAAATTTTTCTTCAGCATTGTTTCTATCTACAAAACCTAAGTCTTGTGGTATACCTGCATTAAATATTATTCTTCCTACTGATGTTTCAATAATCTTACTATTACCTTCATCATCATATCTTCTTAAATTAATTTTTGTTTCAAGTTCTACATCATTATTTTGGTATGCCATTATTGCTTCATTTTCATCTTTGAATGTTAAACCTTCACCTTTTAATCCTTCTTTAATATATGTTAAATAATATGCTCCTAAGATCATGTCCTGTGATGGTACTGCAATTGGTTGTCCATCTGCTGGTTTGATTAAGTTGTTTGTTGCAAGCATTAGATATCTAGCTTCTGCTTGTGCTTCTGGTGATAGTGGTAAATGTACTGCCATTTGGTCACCGTCAAAGTCTGCATTAAACGCACTACATACTAATGGGTGTAACTTTATTGCTCTACCTTCTACTATTACTGGTTCAAATGCTTGAATACCTAATCTATGTAATGTAGGTGCTCTATTTAAAAGTACTGGGTGATCTTTAATTACTTCTTCTAGGTATCTCCAGATTTCTGGACTTTGTTGTTCTACCATCTTTTTAGCTGCTTTAATATTTTGTGCTTTACCTGCTTTTCTTAGTTCTCTCATTATAAATGGTTTGAATAACTCAACTGCCATTTCTTTAGGTAATCCACATTGATATATTTTAAGTGATGGTCCAACAACTATAACAGATCTTCCTGAATAGTCTACTCTCTTACCTAATAAGTTTTGTCTAAATCTACCTTGTTTTCCTTTTAATATTTCTGATAATGATTTAAGTGGCCTATTACCTGCTCCTGTAATTGGCTTTGATCTCTTACTATTATCAAATAATGCATCAACTGATTCTTGTAACATTCTTTTTTCATTTTTAACAATTATCTCTGGTGCTCTTAAATCAATTAATCTTCTTAACCTATTATTTCTGTTAATTACTCTCCTATATAGGTCGTTTAAATCAGAAGTTGCAAATCTACCTCCATCTAATTGTACCATTGGTCTTAAATCAGGTGGTATAACAGGTATTGTACTTCTAATCATTGATTCTGGTAAGTTACCAGAATTGATGAATGCTTCAACTGTTTCAAGTCTTTTAAATAATTTTGCTTTTTTAGCAAGTGATGCCTTCTTTAAATCTCTTTTTATTATTGCTTGTTCTTTTTTAAGATCAACTCTTTTTAATAGCTTTTCTATTGCTTCTGCACCTGTTTCAGCAGTAAAGTCTGCTTTAGTATATTCAGCTTTTAGTTTTAAAAATTCTGTTTCAGATAATATATCACCAACTTGTAATGTAGGTACATTAGATTCAGTAACTATATATGCTGCAAAATATACAACTCTTTCTAAAGCCTTAGGTGAAGTATTTAACATTAATGCTATCCTATTTGGTGTTCCCTTAAAGAACCAAATATGAGCAACTGGAGCTGCAAGTTCAATATGTCCCATTCTTTCTCTTCTTACGCTCTTTCTTGTTACTTCAACACCGCAACGATCACATATTATACCTTTGTATCTTACCTTTTTGTACTTACCACAGTGACATTCCCAATCTTTAGTAGGTCCAAAGATTTTTTCACAGAAAAGTCCGTCTTTTTCTGGCTTTAATGTTCTATAATTAATAGTTTCTGGTTTTTTAACTTCACCATGTGACCAACTACGTACATCTTCATCTGTTGCTATACTTATCTTTATCTTGTCGAAATTTTCCTCCATTTGACTCCCCTTCTATATATTTTTTTAATAATTATTTTTTCACATTTAAAATCTTAACCCTTGCTTAAGGCAAAGTCTTAACTGTATGCTCAAACTTTTTAGCTTACTTACTATTCCTTAAGCATTATTTTTAAGATTATTATTCAGTTTTAATTTTTAATTTTATTTATTACTCTTCATCTTCTAGGTCTATTTCACTTAATTCTTCTAAATCAGATTCACTTAGTTCTTCTAATTCATCAAAATTATCTGTTTCTTCATCATATTCTTCATCGTCATAGTCATCATCATATTCTTCATCTGCTTTTTCTACGATTTCATCTCTTGATTTTATTGTATTAGATTCTTCATCTTCTAAAGATTCTTTAAGTTCTATCTTTTCATCATCTTTTAGTAATTCAATTTTAAGTCCTAATGATTCCATTTCTTTAACTAATACTCTGAATCCTTCTGGTATACCAGGTTCTGGCATATTTTCGCCTTTAACGATTGCTTCATATGTTTTTTCTCTTTGCTTTACGTCGTCTGATTTAACAGTAAGCATTTCTTGAAGTGTATGTGCTGCTCCGTATCCTTCTAGAGCCCAAACTTCCATTTCTCCTAGCTTCTGTCCACCAAATTGTGCTTTACCACCTAATGGTTGTTTTGTAACTAATGAATATGATCCTGTAGATCTTGCGTGAACCTTATCATCTACTAAGTGGTGTAACTTTAACATATACATTATTCCAACAGTTACTCTATTATCAAACTTTTCTCCTGTTCTTCCATCATAAAGTACTGTTTTACCATCTTTATCTCTTCCTGAGATTTCTAACATTTCTTCAATATCAATATCTGTAGCTCCGTCAAATACTGGTGTAGCAAATTTAACACCAAGTTCTCTTGCTACCATTCCTAAGTGAACTTCTAATACCTGTCCAAAGTTCATACGTGAAGGAACTCCAAGTGGGTTAAGTACAACATCTACTGGTGTACCATCTTCCATATATGGCATATCTTCAACTGGTAATATTCTAGATACAACACCTTTGTTTCCGTGACGTCCTGCCATCTTATCTCCTACAGAGATTTTTCTTTTTTGTCCAATATATATTCTAATTACTTCGTTTACTCCAGGTTTCATTTCATCTGAATCCTCTTTAGTAAATCTTTTAACATCAACTATTGTTCCTGCTTCACCGTGTGGTACCCTAAGTGATGAATCTCTAACTTCTCTAGATTTTTCACCAAATATTGCACGAAGCAACCTATCTTCTGCAGTAAGTTCTGTTTCACCCTTTGGTGTAATCTTACCTACTAATATATCACCAGGTTTTACTTCTGCACCAATTCTAATTATTCCATCTTCATCTAAGTCTTTAAGTGCTTCTTCACCTACATTTGGTACTTCTCTTGTTATTTCTTCAGGTCCTAATTTTGTATCTCTACTTTCACATTCATATTCTTCAATATGTATTGATGTATATACATCTTCTTTAACTAGTTTTTCTGAAATTAATATAGCGTCTTCGAAGTTATATCCTTCCCAATTTGCAAATGCTACTACTACATTTCTTCCAAGTGCCATTTCACCTTTTTCTGTTGCCATACCATCTGCTATTGTTTCACCTTTTTTAACCTTTTGTCCTTCTTTAACTATAGGTTTTTGGTTAATACATGTGCTTGCTGTAGTCTTTTTAAATTTTCTTAAGTCATATTTTTTAGTCTTTTTATCTTTTCCTTCAACTTCTACAAAATCACCTGTAACTTTTTTGATTGTTCCTGCTTCTTCAGTGATTATAACATTTTTAGAATCTTTAGCAGCTCTATATTCCATTCCTGTTCCAACCATTGGTGAATCAGTTTTAAGTAGTGGTACTGCCTGTCTCTGCATGTTCGCACCCATAAGCGCTCTTCTACCGTCGTCATTTTCCAAAAATGGTATCATAGCTGTAGCTACTGCAACTATTTGTTTAGGTGATACATCCATGTATTCTACTTCTGAGCTGTCTACCTCTTTAATATCATCTAAGAATCTTGCTCTTACTCTTTCATTTCTAAGTTTTCCTGATTTAGTAAGAGGTTCTGTTGCTTGACATATTGTAAAATGATCTTCCATATCTGCAGACATGTATTCTATTTCATCAGTTATTTTTCCAGTCTTTGGGTCAATTTTTCTATATGGTGTTTCTAAGAATCCATAGTTATTTAATTTTGAAAATGCCGCTAAGTGAAGTATTAATCCAACATTTGGTCCTTCTGGTGATTCAACTGGACATAATCTACCATAGTGTGTATAGTGAATGTCTCTTACTTCAAATCCAGCTCTTTCTCTAGATAATCCACCAGGTCCTAATGCTGATACTCTTCTTTTATGTGATAATTCTGAAAGTGGATTTGTTTGGTCAATAACTTGTGATAGCTGTGAACTTCCAAAGAATGTTCTAATTGCTGAAGTTACTGGTTTTACATTAATTAATGTTTGTGGTGTAACTGAGTCTAAGTCTTGTATTGTCATTCTTTCTCTTACAACTCTTTCCATTCTAGTTAAACCAATTCTAAATTCGTTTTGAAGTAATTCACCTACTGATCTAATTCTTCTATTTGCTAAGTGGTCAATATTATCCACCTTATACATTCCTGCATTTAAATTTAACATATAGCTAAATGTAGCTAATATATCTTCTCTAGTTACATGTAATACTTCTAATTCTAATTTTCTTTTCTTTAATTCTTTTTCTAGGTCTTCTTTTTTTGTATTATCTAATATATCTTTTAATACTATATAGTTAACTCTTTCATCTATATCTAATTTTTCTTTTATCTTTTTATCTACAAAATATTCTAAATCAACTGTACCATTTCCTAATACTACTTGTGTTGAGTCACCATTTTTTACTACAACTCTATTTATTCCCTTATTTTGTATTTTTAATGCTTCTGGATATGTAAGCTTATCTCCTGCATTTGCAAGTATTTCTCCAGTTTCTGGATCAACTATTTTTTCTGCAAGTACACGCTTGTTTATTCTGCTAGCAAGTGATAATTTTTGATTGTATTTAAATCTTCCAACCTTATCTAATTCATATCTTCTATCATTAAAGAATAATAGGTTAAATAATGTTCTAGCAGCTTCTTCTGTTGGTAGTTCTCCTGGTCTTAATTTCTTATATATTTCTATTAATGCTTCTTCTTGTGTTTCGATTGTATCTTTTGCAAGTGTTTTAATAAGCATTTCGTCTTCACCAAATAATGAAACTATATCATCAGGATTTACAATTCCTAATGCTTTAATTAAAACTGTTGCTGGTATTTTTCTTGTTCTATCAACTCTTGTAAACATTGTTCCTGCATTTTCAGTTTCAAATTCAATCCATGCTCCTCTAATTGGCATAATTGTTCCATTATATAGTTTTATTATCTTATTTTTACTTGCTGATTCAACAGGTACAAAATAACATCCTGGTGATCTTACTAACTGGCTTACAATTACTCTTTCAGCTCCATTTATTATAAATGTTCCAGCATCAGTAATTGTAGGAAAGTCTCCCATAAATATTTCTTGTTCTTTAATTTCTCCTGTTTCTCTATTAATAAGTCTTACATTAACATATAGCTTTTTAGAATATGTAGTGTTTCTAGATCTTGTTTCTTCTAGTGAGTATTTTGTTTCTTCTTCAAATCTATGACCATAGAATTCTAATATTAATGATCCTGTATAATCAGTTATAGGTGAAATATTTTTTAAAACTTCATCTAAACCTTCTTCAGTAAACCATTTAAAAGAATCTAATTGTACTTGAATTAAATTTGGCATTTCTATTAAGTCACCAACTTTAGCGAAACTATATCTTGTAGCACTTTCATTTTGCAACTTTTTTAAATTTAACTTTTCAATTGCTTTTTTTAATTGTTCTTCTTTTAATTTTGCTTCTTCTTTTTGTTTTTTCTTCATATTATTTTTTGTCAAAGCTTTATCCTTCCTTTAAATATATATTTAGCAGTATATATTTAAAAAGTTCTACTCAGATGAAAATAATATTTAATAATTTCATTAAATAAATAAACAATCAATCAATCAATTATTACTTAATCAAATTATTAAACAACATTAATATATAGTATACCTGCTAAATATAAATATATTAAAATTATTCCCACTGATTCTTCTTTCTAAACTTTGTGTATCTTGTTATTCCTTTTTTATTTTTTTATATAACTATTTGTAAGTTTGTAAGTGGATGGTGCCTTTTAAAGACGACAAAAAGGTAGTACGCAACGCGTCCTACCTTATTTTTTTAATTACTTAAAAACAGTTATATATACTACCATACTAAAAAGACCTTCCATCAATACACTTATAATATATATAATAACGTCTTTTTGTGTTTTTGTCAATGGATTTTTATTACTTTTTTGTTACTTTTTAGTTTTTAACTTTAATTTTTAGAATATAATATCGTCTTTTTAGCTTTTAGTATTTTTTATTGTTCTTTATTTTCTTTTTTATTTTTAATATTATTATTTTTTCTCTTCTTTATTTTCTACTTTTTCTGTAGTTTTATTTTCTGTTTCTTGTGTTTTTCCTTCTATTTTTTCTTTTTTCTCTTGTATTTCTTGTTCTTTTTCAGCCATGTCATTAATTACTTGTTCTTTTTCTACAGAGTTTGCAGTATCTTTTGCTCTTCTTGTTGAGTCTTTTGTTTTTTGTAATTCTTCTTGTTTTTGATTTAAATATTTTTCTTGAGCTTCTTTCATTTTATATGATGGTGAAAGTTTATATAGTCCAAAAAGCATAAATATTATTATAAGTAATAATAATATAATTATTAAATCAATTCCTGCAGAAGTATTATTTTCTATTACAGTTACTTCTTTTTCATTATTTTCTTTTTCCATTTTTTCTCCTTTGTATTTGCATATATTTATACATATTTTTATTTATATATTAATAATATATTTACCATATTTTTTTGTCAATCAATACTTAAAACTGAATATACTATGTTACATTATATTAATTATCATTTACCTCTTCTAAAAATATTTCGTATATTTGATTTTAATTTAATCATTTTTGGATAAAGTTTTAAATTATTTTCTACATAAAAACTTTCTTTCCATAGGCTTTCTCTTATTTGATTTCTTATTTTAAAAGGTCTTAACTTATCTATCATATTTAATCTATATCTTTCTTTTAAATAAGTACCTGTTCCAAATGTATCATTATGTACAAGTCCATAATATACATCAACTAAAAGTTTACTTGGCTTTTCTTTCATATCTTTTATCATATCTTTTATATAATTTTCTGCTTGTTCTTGTGTAAAGCTTCTTCCTTCTAATCTTAAATTTATTTGTCTTGCACCATGCATCATTCCTGCTTGAATATGTGATACTACATTTTTTACATAGTCAGATTCTTCTTTTTTTTCTTTTCTTATTTCTTTTCCATTTTCATCATATGATATCACACTTCCTGATTCTGAATTAAATAACATCTCAAGTATTGTAATTACTGGGTCTATATATTCATATGCAAATTGCAAATCACCAATAAATGCATGTTTACTTGTATTTTTTCTTTGTACATTTCTATATTCAAATAATGTAAAATATTCACCATCTATGAATATATTATTAAGTAGATATGCTAAATTATCTTGTATAGTTCCTCTCCATCCTATATCTACTATATACATTTTATTATCTTCTTTATTTTCAATTCCTTTATTTTCAAAGTACTTATATATATTTCTTTTCTTTTCATTTAATTCTTTATTTATTTCTTCTAAGAATTCTTCATCTTCAAATAGGCTTAATACCTTATAATTAAAATATGGTTCATAAATCATTTGATATTTGTCTATATCATATTTTTTTAAATATTTTTCATATTTTTCTGTTTTCATTCCAAGTGATATAAACATTGCATCCATTGTTTGGTTTCTATATTGTGACCAAAGTCTCATCATATTCGCAACATCGATTTTTTCAAGTGATGGTGCAAATGTTGCAACTCTGCTTACATGTACTAACTCTGCTTTTGGTATAGAAAAAGGCATAATATTATTTTCTTCTAATATTCTATGATATTTAATAAAATTTTCCCCTTCTCTTGTTTGATAAAATATATTATCATACCCTCTTTTTTTAGCTTCTGCTACTGCATCGAAAATATAAAAATAAGCAATTGGTGAAAGTTCTATTCCTAAATTATATAATTCGTCCTTACATTCTTTTAAATCATTTTTACTTTTTTTATTATTATTTTTTTTATTTATTTCTCTTTTAACTTTTCTAAGTCTTAAATCTGCTGTTATATTATCTATATCAAATAAATAATTGCTATTATTTGCTATTTTAATAGCCTCAATATTTTTTGATTTTGCCATTTCAATATCTGAATGATTACTATCACCATAATGTGTTATATTTTCAGGTTTTATATTTTCTTTTTCCATAAAATATGTAAAAAGATTTCCTGTATTTCTTTTTGTTTTAAGTACGTCGCATGATACATATACTTCTTTAAAGTATTTAAGTAAGTCATGATGTTCTAATATTTTAGACACATCATTTTTCCCCATATAAAAATCTGAAACAACATACATGTCAATATTATTATCTTTAGCTTCTTTTATATATTTTAATATATCTTTATTTATATATGTAACTTCAATTTCTCTTTTTATTTCATCTTCTACTAATTCTTCAACAATTTTTTCTATTTTTGAATTATCTACTAATATTTCATTTAATAACTCATTTAAAACTTTTCGTATAGTACATTCAGAATCATTACCATTTTCTTTATTTCTATTACAAATTTCTGCTTCAAGTTCGATTCTTCTTAAATATATTTTTTTAGCTGTATCCCATTCTTTTTTTAAGTATATATTATAATTATATAATATATTATTTGCTGTATATAATTTAATCTCTTCAGGGTGACAATATCTTTTTACTAGTGTATCCCACATATCAAACGTTTTAACTTTTCTATTGCTTTCTTCCATGTTTTAGTACTCTCCATTTTCTTCTTCTATTATTGCATTTGCTAAAATCAAATCTTCTTTGGTAGTTATTTTTATATTACTATAATCTCCTTCTATCAAATATACATCTCCTCCTGCATATTCTACAAGTGATGCATCATCTGTGGAATAATATTTTTCATTATATGCAATATCATATGCTTTTTTTAATATATCTTTTTTAAATACCTGTGGTGTTTGTATAGCTCTTAAGTTTTCTCTTTTTGGTGTACTTTCTACAATCTTCCCACCACCTTTTGTATATTTTATAGTATCTTTTACCCTCACAGCTGTTGCTACACTTCCTGTTATTTCTACACTTTTGATTGCATTTTCTATAATTTCTTTTTTAATAAAAGGCCTTACTCCATCATGAACTAATATTATATCTGTATTATCAGAAACTGCTTTTATCCCACTGTATGCGCTATCTTGTCTTTCTTTTCCACCTATTACATATTTGATTTTAAAATCATTATTTTTAATATTATTTCTAGTTATATCTTGTATTATTTCTTTTGCTTTTTTTATATCTTCTTTCCTAATAACTAAAATACATTCATCAATGTAATTTGTTTTTAAAACATTAGTTATTGTTCTTTTAAGTATTGTTTCATTAGATAAAAGTATATATTGCTTTGGTATATCAATATTCATTCTTTTTCCTATTCCTGCTGCAAGTATTATTGCTGTTACATAATTTTTCTTATACATTATAATTCTTCACTAAATCCTTTTTGTAATTTATTAAATATCATCCATCCTAAAACAAATAATATTAATGATACTCCAAACCATTTTCCAAGTCTTAATAGATCTGGTGCATGTTGGTTATAGAAAACATCCCTGTATCCTTCTAATATAGCAGCCATAGGATTATATCTCATGATCCATTTAAAGCTTTGTGGTATTGCATTTTCTGCATAAATGATTGGTGTTGCATAAAACATTAATTGTAATGTTATTCCTATAAAATGCTCTAAGTCCCTAAAATATACTGTTACTGCAGATAATATAAATCCAAGTCCTAATTGAAGTACTAATTGTACAAGTAATATTAATGGAAAATATAATATATATTTTGTAATTCCAAGGCCATATATTAGGCAAAATGCAATTATAATTATTGTTGATATTAAAAAGTTAACCGTATTACTAAGTAGTATAGATATCGGCAATATCTCCCTTGGGAAGTATACCTTTTTTACAATATTACCATTACCTACTACAGTAAATGTTGATTGACTAATAGATGTAGTAAAGTATGTCCATGGTATTAAACCAACACATACGAATATTACATAGTATTCTTGTGCATTTTTAAGTATTAATGGGAAGATTGTTGCATATACTAATATTTGTAATAATGGATTTAAAAATGTCCAAAATACTCCAAGTATTGAATTTTTGTATCTTCCTCTTATTTCTTTTTTTATGTTATTTTTTAAAAGTTCCCTATAATGATAAACTTCTTTAAACATTTCTAACATTATTTAGTTTCCTCCACATATGTTTTAACTACTTCTCTTGCATCACCATCTAATTTAACTACACCATCATGTAGCCAAACAGCTCTTGTACAAAATCTTTCAACAGCTCCAAGCGAGTGTGTAACAAATACTATTGTTACTCCTTGTTTTTTTAGTTCTTCTATTTTTGCATAGCATTTTTCTTGAAAATGTTGGTCTCCTACAGATAATATTTCGTCTATTAGTAATATATCTGCATCAACATTTATTGCAACTGAAAATGCAAGTCTCATATACATTCCAGAAGAATATGTTCTTACAGGATTATCAATAAATTCTCTAATTTCTGAAAAGTCTATTATATCTTCTATTCTTTCATCTATCTCTTCTTTTGTAAGTCCAAATATTGAAGCATTAAAGTATATGTTTTCTCTTCCTGAAAAATCCGGATGGAATCCTGCACCTAATTCTAGAAGTGATGTCAATTTACCATTTGTGTATATTGTTCCTTTATTTGGATATATTATTCCAGTGATTAATTTTAAAAGTGTAGATTTACCACTACCATTTACACCAATTAATGCTACAACTTCGCCTTTTTTTATATCCATATTGATATCTTTTAAAACTTGTCTTGAAGTTTTTCTTTTGTTTCTTCCAATAAAAAGTATTCTTTCTTTAAAGCTATTTGCTTTATCAAAATATACATTAAAACTTTTAGAAACATTTTTAACTTCAACTGCTAAATTATTATCTTCTAATCTTTTTTTATTTATTCTATCTAACATTTGTTATTTCCTATCTCCTTTATGAGTTACTTTATAGAAATTATATACACTTTCACACATATCTTCTATGCCAAGGTTTGCACTCCAACCAAGTTCTTTTTTTGCTTTTTCAACATTTGTATATATTTTAGCAATATCTCCTGGTCTTCTTTCTGCTATCTCATATTTAACTTTAAGTCCTGTTGCATCTTCAAATGCTTTTACCATTTCTAAAACAGATGTTCCTTTTCCTGTTCCCAAATTAAATATATGTGTTTTTCCTTCATGCTTTCTCATATGATTAAGTGCTGCTATATGGCCTTTAGCTAAATCTACAACATGAATATAATCTCTTATACCTGTTCCATCTTCTGTATCATAATCATTTCCAAATACATTTAAATGATCTAACTCACCTACAGCTACTTTTAATATATATGGCATTAAATTATTTGGTATACCATTTGGATCTTCTCCTATTAGCCCTGATTTATGTGCTCCTACTGGATTAAAATATCTTAATATTTCTACAGTAAATTTTGGATCAGCTTTTGATATATCTTTTAATATATATTCTATCATATATTTTGTTCCACCATATGGGTTAGTAAAAGAAAGTGAATTTTCTTCTGTAACTTCTTTGCTTTCATCTTCTGGATCTCCATATACTGTGGCGCTTGATGAAAATATTATTTTAGATACATTATATTCTTCCATAAGTTCTAGTGTATATATCATTCCAATTAAATTATTTGAATAATATTTAAGTGGTTTTACTACGCTTTCACCTACTGCTTTAAATCCTGCAAATGCTATTACTTCTTTAATATCATTTTCTTCAAATACTTTTCTAAATTTTTCCTTATCACATACATCAATTTCATAAAATTTAAAATCTTTTCCAGTTATCTTTCTTATTGCATCTAATGATTTTTCATTACTATTTGAAAAGTCATCTACAATTACTATTTCTTCTCCTGCTTCTAATAGCTCAACTGCTGTATGACTTCCGATATATCCTGCTCCTCCTGTTAAAAGTATCATTATTACCTCCTAAATATTATATTTACTAATTTAAAAATTAATATTAATATATTATCATATATTATCATATTTTTAAATTATTATAATTTTATTATCAACTTTCATATAAATTCTCTTAATTTCTTTCATACATATTATTTTATAATATTTAACATGAAAAATAAACAAGTAAATTTATTTTATATAAAAGTATTAAATAAAAAGGAAAAACAGATAGTTTATAACTATCTGTTTTATACTCTTAATATATATTCTAAATTCCTATATCATTTTTATTATTTTTCTTATTCTTAAATATAATAGCATATATTGCTAATATAACAATTAACAAGATTCCATTTCTGCCTTTAGACGTTCCTGCATATGGTATATATTTTTCTTTAACTTCATCTCTAACATTTATTATTGTATCACCTGTTTTAGACTTTTTCTTAATAAATCCTTCAGGCACATTAATTTCATCTACTTCATACTTATATATATTACCATTATTATCAGTTAAATCTAAATTATTAAAAGTATAATTTTCTTCTCCTGCATATAGTATACCTTCTTGATCTTTAACACCATTTTTAAATAGCGTAAATGTTATATCAGTTTTATCATCTCCTGCGCCTATCCATAATTTTTTTGTAGTTACTTTTTTCTTTAATACTACATATGTATTTTGTATTTCAAATATTTCATCATTTTCTATATTATCTGAAGATATTTTTCTTATACTTTCATTATATTTTATATCATAGCCCAAATTATGTTTTTTAGAGTATTTTTCAGAATCAATAACTTGTTTAATCTCATAATTTATTGCTTTTCCATTTTTATCAAATATATCTTTGTTTTTAAATTCGAATGATGTTTCACCATTTTTTAATTTTAATTTATCAATTTCTTTATTATTTCCAAAAAGTTTAATTGTAACATCTGGCTTTTCATCTGGTCCAAAATTCCATATAATACTTCCTTTTATACTAATCTTAGGTGCTACATATGTATTTATTATTTTAAAATCTATATTTTCTTTATCACTTTTTACTGTTTCAACTTTAGATTCATAATTTTTAGGAACTAATATTTCTTTTATTGTATAATAATATTCATTACCATTTTTATCTGTCTTATCTAAATTTTTCCAAACATATTCTTTTTTTCCATTTTTAATTTCAACTTTGTTTCCAAATTCTTTTCCATCCCTATATAGTTGTACTTCAAATCTAGGTTTTTCTTTTCCTTCAAATCCACCATTCCATTTTTTAACAAAGCTTATGTCTATTTTTGGTATTACATATTCATTTGTTACACTTAAGCCATTCTCTCTTTTAACAAAGTCTTTAACTTCACCTTTTTCAGCTACTGTATATGAATAATCCTTACCACTTTTATCTGTCTTATCTAAATCTTTAAATGTATGATTATATGTATCTTTATTACTTTCAGGTATGAATTTTATACTGTCTATCTTAGTTCCATTTCTTAAAAGTTCTATTTCAACTTGTTTTCTCTTTTCTTCTCCATTTACATATATCTTACTTACTGGTATGTCTATCTTAGGTGATACATATGTATTTATAACTATTAATCCTGTTTCTTCCTTGTTATAGTTTTCTGGTACATTAATTTCTTCTACTGTATATACATATTTGTTTCCATTTTTGTCTGTTTCATCTAAGTTCTTAAACTCATGCTTTAGTTCTGCATCTTTAGTTACAGCAATTTCTTTTTCAGCAACCTTTTCTTTAATTGTACTATCCTTTTCACCTTCTACTTTTCTAAATAATGCAAGTGTAATTGTTTTAGGTCTAGCATTTTCTCCACCTATCCACTTCTTAGTTGCAACTACATTTACCTTAGGTGATACATATGTATTTGTTATTATATTATTCTTACTATCTATACTCTTTACATAGTTTTTAGGAGTTTCTACT
>QWCE01006986.1_pt1 | contig 18518 bp, 16 predicted proteins | sample 1972531 | NCBI WGS metagenome assembly QWCE01 (sample SAMN09866716, study PRJNA288562) | Human gut metagenome isolate term4_stool, whole genome shotgun sequencing... | reverse complement strand
GGGATCATTGCCCTCGGTGAAAACGATCGTCTTGGGATTTGCCTTCAGCTGTGCTACCAGCGGTGCAAACATATCAGCCATTGTGATTACCTCCGAATTAACTTTCCAATATTCGCATCCCGGCGTCTGTTGGACACAAGGATGCCTTTCTTCTTTATTCTAGCACACCCGGCAAAAAGTTCAAGACAAAATTGGCTTTTTGTGCTATTATTTTAGGAGAAAAAGCGTTTCTATTTGTGAATAAAATATCATACTGTTTTAAGAGGAGATCGTGTCATCATGGATTGGGAAACTTTGCGATCGGGCTGTCTGGCCTGCACACGCTGCGAGCTGTGCAAGACCCGCACCAACGTGGTGTTCGGTCAGGGTGTTGAAAATGCCGAAGTATTGTTTGTAGGCGAGGGCCCCGGCCAGAGCGAGGATGAACAGGGCCTGCCTTTTGTGGGCCGCAGCGGCCAGCTGCTGGATCGATATCTGTTCGCCATCGATCTGGACCGCAGCCGGAACTGCTATATTGCCAACATCGTCAAATGCCGCCCGCCCCAGAACCGGGACCCGCTGCCCGCCGAGAGCGAGGCCTGCATGCCCTGGCTGCGGGAGCAGTTCCGTCTGCTGCGGCCAAAGATCGTGGTCTGTCTGGGCCGCATTGCCGCGCAGCGGATGATCCGCCCGGACTTTTCGGTGACAAAGGAGCACGGGCAGTTCATCGAGAAGGGCGGCATCCTGTTCATGGGCACCTTCCACCCTGCTGCCCTGCTGCGTCAGCCGCAGAACAAGCCCACTGCCTTCGAGGATTTTGTCGCCCTGCGGGAGACCATTGAAAAGGTGTGTGACCATACCTATCAATAAGAACGAACCAAACCCTTCCCTTTTGCATACTGTAAAGCAAAAGAGAGGTGTTCAGTTATGGAAACCACACGGCACGATCCCATTGATTTTTTTCTGGGTGCGACCACACCCGCCGGGTTCAAGGGCTACTTTGAACCGCTGCGCCGCGAACCCGGGATGCAGATGTACCTGATCAAAAGCGGGCCGGGCTGCGGCAAATCCACTTTGATGAAGCGGCTGGCCCGCGCTGCAGAACAGAACGGCCTGCTTACCCAGCGCATCCACTGCGCCAGCGACCCGGACAGTCTGGACGGCGTGATCCTGCCCGGGCAGCACCGGGCCATCGTGGACGCCACCGCGCCCCACGTGGTGGAACCAGATGCCCCGGGAGCGGATGAGGTGGTGGTGAGCCTGTATCATACCATCGATGCCGAAAAGCTGCATCTGCACACTGAGGAGGTAAAAGCGCTGTTTGTCCGCAACGCTATCCTGCGCAGCCGGGCGGCACGGTATATCGCTTCGGCAGGCAGTCTGCTTCTGGACAGCCGCCGGGCCGAGGCATGCAGTGCCAATTTTGACAAGGTGCGCCGCTACGTCAAGCGTTTGTGCGCCCGGGTGCTGCCGCGCACCGAGGGCACCGGCACCGAGGAGCTGCGGCTGCTCTCCGCCGTCACGCCCAAGGGTGAGGTATTCTATCAGAGTACCGTGCAGGCACTTGCCAGCAAGTTCATCGTGTTCCGGGACGATTACGGCGCAGTGTCGCGGCTTTTGCTGGAACTCATCCGCGCCGAAGCCCTGACCCGGGGCTATCACCTCATCACCTGCCCCTGCGCCATGCACCCGGATGACAAAATCGACCACATCCTCATCCCGGAGCTGAAGCTTGCCTTCCTCACGGACAATCGCTGGCATCCGGTGCAGCTGCCCGGCGTGCAGGCCGTGCGCTGCAGCCGCTTCCTTGACCGGGAAAATCTGGCCGGGTATCGTGCACGGCTGCGCTTCAACGAGCGCGCCGCTGCAGAATTGCTGGAACAGGCCAGTGCCCTGATGGCACAGGCCAAGAGCTGCCACGACGAGCTGGAGACCTACTACCGTGCAGCCGTGGATTTTGGCAAGGTGGATGCGGCAGCAAAAGAATGCATTAGAATGTTTGAATTGGATTAGCTTTTTTACGGAAAGAGCATTTCAAAGGAAAGGAAGTGAACCGCCTTGTCCTCTATCCATCTGCCCATCCGCCAGCTGGTGGAGTTTCTGCTGCGCACCGGCAGCATCGACAGCCGTTTTACCGGCTTTGACCGCGCACTGGAAGGTGCACGCATTCACCGCAAGCTGCAAAAAGCGGCCGGAGAGGACTATCAGGCCGAGGTGTTTCTCTCTGCCGAGCGGCAGGCAGAGGGGCTCACGTTCCTTCTGGAAGGACGTGCGGACGGCATTTTTACCGACGGTTCCGGCACGACGGTCATTGACGAGATCAAGACCACCGCTGTCCCCTATGAAGCGATCACCGAGGATATGAACCCCTGCCACTGGGCGCAGGGCATGGTATACGGTGCCATTTACTGTTCCCGGCAAAGCCTGCCGGAATTGAACGTCCAGCTGACCTATTATCAGATCGATACGGATCAGATCATCCGCTTTGTGCGTCACTTTTCCGCACTAGAGCTGGAGCAGTTTCTGCACAAACTTCTTTGTCAGTACGCCCCATGGGCACGGCGGCAGCTGGACTGGGCGGCAAGGCGCAGCCAGAGCCTTGCCGCTCTGCCGTTTCCTTTTGCGCAGTACCGCCCCGGGCAGCGGGCACTGGCGGGGGAAGTCTACCGTGCCTGCCGCGCCGGAAGGGATGCCGACCACAAAGGCGGCAGCCGTCTGTTCTGTCAGGCACCCACCGGCATCGGCAAGACCATGAGCGTCCTCTTCCCCGCCCTGCGGGCCATGGGTGAGGGCAGCGGCGAAAAGCTCTTTTACCTCACCGCCCGCAATACGACTCAGTCCGCAGCCGAGGATGCCATTGCCCGGCTGCGCACTGCCGCGCCGGAGCTTGCGCTGCGCAGCGTGACCCTGACCGCCAAGGAAAAGGTCTGTCTTCACCCGGACCCGGAAGGGCATCCTGCCTGTCTGCCGGAGCTCTGTCCCTATGCCAACGGCTACTATGATCGTATCAAAGATGCCCTGTCCGCACTGCTGGACGATACCGGCAGCTTTGACCGCGCCGCGCTGGCCGGGACAGCAAAGCGTTTTTCGGTGTGTCCCTTTGAGCTGGGGCTGGATCTGAGCGAATGGTGCGATGTAGTGATCGGCGACTACAATTATCTGTTCGACCCCGTCGTACACCTGAAGCGGTTCTTTGATGCTTCCGGCGACTGGCTGTTCCTGATCGACGAGGCACACAACCTTCCGGACCGGGCCAGAGCCATGTACTCTGCACGCTTTTTCAAAAGCAGTCTGACCGAGGCAAAACGCGCCCTCGGCAAAGGGAAAAGCTCCCTCCGGACCGCGCTGACCCGCGCTGACCGGGCGTTTCTGGATGTCCGGAAAGCCTGCGTGCGTCTGGCACCGCGCCGCGGCCAGACCGGCGCACCGGAAACCGACACCGCTCAGACCACTCTTCTGCCGTCTTTGCAGGACCCTGTGCCGGAACTGCCCGAGCCGCTGTATGCACAGGACGGCACCGTGTTTTTGCGGGAGCTTCCGTCTGCCCTGCTCAGCCCGCTGCGGGCGGTGCAGGCTCCCTTGCAGGATTGGCTGGAAGCGAACCCGGACGCGGATGCTCACGCGCAGCTGTTGGAGCTTTATTTTGCAGTGCAGGATATCCTCCGCTCTTCCGAACGGTACGACAGCCATTTTGTCACCCAGCTGACTGCTCGAGGCAGTGAGTTGGAACTGCAGCTGTTGTGTCTGGACCCGGCGCCCTTTGTGGAGGCCAGCCTTGCTGCCGGACGCTGTGCCGCATTGTTCAGCGCAACGCTCACCCCGCCCAGCTATTATCGGGGCGTGCTGGGCTGCGCGGATGCCCGGGCCGTGGCGCTGCCCAGCCCCTTCCCCGCCGAAAATCTTGGTCTTTACTGCATGGCAAATATCTCCACCCGCTACCGCGACCGGGAAACCAGTGTGCAGGCCGTTTCGGATGCACTGGCCCGGCTGACCAGCGGAAAAACCGGAAACTATCTGGCGTTTTTTCCAAGCTACGCCTATCTCCGGCAGGTATATGAAGATTTTGCAGCGCGTCACCCGGACATCCGCACGCTTGTGCAGGAGAGCGGCGCAGACGATGCTGCCCGGGCAGAATTTCTTGCACAATTTGTGCCGCAGCCAAAAGAAACTCTGCTGGGTTTTGGGGTGCTGGGCGGTGTTTTTGGCGAGGGCGTGGATCTTGCGGGTGACCGGCTTATTGGGTGTGCGATCGTGGGGGTCGGCCTGCCGCAGGTGAACCCCCAGCAGGAAATGCTGCGCCGCTATTACGATGCACAAAACGGCTCCGGATTCGACTATGCCTACCGCTATCCCGGCATGAACAAGGTGCTGCAGGCCGCCGGGCGGGTCATCCGCACACCGGAGGACAGGGGCGTGGTGCTTTTGCTGGATGACCGCTTTGCCCGGCCGGATTATGCCCGGCTGTTCCCGCCGCACTGGCAGCACATCCGGTATCTGCACAGCGCCGAGGAGCTTGGGCAGGCACTGCAGGATTTCTGGCAGAAATAGCCGCAGACAAAAACCACCGCCTTTCCGATCTTCTGATCGGTCCGGCGGTGGTTTTATTTTGTCTTATTTGCGACGGCCCGGCATCATTTCTGGTGCTGCAGCGTCTCCCAGGGCGGCATCTCGCTGCGCAGCTTTTCCCACATGGGCATTGCCGTACCGGTCTGCCTGCGCAGAGCCTCAAAGGCCTCGTCCAGATATTTCATTTCGGACACCGCGTTCATTGCGTGGTCCGATGCACACAAACGGCCCAGCGGCGTTTTTGCCATCACGAGCACCATGGCTTCCACCTGACGGCGGCCTGCAGAACCCGGCTTGTAAACATCCGTGTTTTCCTTGTCATTCACCGGGATGCCGGCATCCTTGAGCATCAGACAGGCTTCATAGGCGGCATCGATCATCGCTCCGCGCTGCTGTCGGGTGGCGCGGGTCAGGTCTCCATTGCAGGCGTAGCAGACATAGCACACCGGCAGGATAAAGGCAATGTGACACTTGAGCCACTCGTCCATATCACTGTAGAAGGTAAGCTTATATTTCGTGCCGTCAAAGGCAGTCTTGAGCCGGATGCGGAACGCACCGGACAGCGGTGCTGTTGCGCCGCCCACCGTCATGCCCACCCCGACGTGCGCGCTGACCACGCGTCCATGTTCCCGGTGCCCTGCGGAGTTCTGGAAGCCGAATGCGATCTTATCAGCCGGACGCTGCATGTACTCCAAGACCTGCTTTGCATGAGGGTCGTTGCCCACGAACACAAAGTACTGGCTCCTGTTTGCCTTGAGCACAGGCAGCACATCCGGCAGCTGCCCTGCCTGCACCACCACAAAAACAAGGTCATAGAAGTCATCCGGCGCAAGGGCATCAATGGTCTTTACACGTTCTGTGGTCGTTCTGCGCTGCGCCCAGTGGCGGATGACCAGACCTTTCTGGTCGATCATCTCCTTCCACTCACCGCGTGCAAGCAGCGTCACAACGTGTATCTGAAAACAAAGAAAATGACGAATATTTCGCAAGCACAAGCGGGATTTAAGGCAAATAGCCGCAGGAATCCTTTGTGGATTTCAAGGCTGTTTCACGCAAAATCCAGCTGTGTTTGTAGAAATAGGCTAAATTTTCGACTTTTCGGATACACCTTAGGGTCTGCTTATTTTTTCAAGAACGAGAAAAAGCCTTTTTTCTCGTAAGGTGCACTCTTTACGCCTTTGACCTCGTAACCGGTGGCATTGATGGCATCCCGCAGCTTCTGCTCATCCAGCGGCTGCTCCGAGTGGATCACGGTCTGTCCCTTGGCCTGCGAGGATGTGACCTTTTTCGCCTCCGGAAAGGCCTTGCGCACTGCTTCGTTGACATGGCTCTCGCACATGCCGCACATCATACCATCTACTTTTACGATCGTTTCAATCATTTTATTCCCCTCCAGATGTCCTGCGCACACCGGTCCACAGGTATCCGCTCTGTTAGGAAATGCTAACCGCCGTTTCAAACAAAACGCCGCCGGGAACTGCCCCGGCAGCGGTGCGGAGCGGTTCCCTGTCTGCTGTCGGGTCTGCTCAGAAAAATGCACGCATGGTTTCTTGCCTTCATCATATCACACCGGTCGGATAAATGCAAGATAAAAATACCCCGCACCGGTGTCCTGTCTGTGTCAGTATTCAATGCCCTTCCGGGCCGCGATACCCTTCTGGTACGGGTGGCGGCAGCACTTCATCTCGGTCACATAGTCCGCAGCATCCAGCATCCACTGCGGAGCGGCATGAGCGGTCAGGACACACTCCTGCGCTGCAGGCCGGGCCAGCACAGCTTTTTGCAGCAGGGCCTTATCCACCATATCCAGTTCCCACGCACTGCCCGCTTCGTCCAGCACCAGAAGATCGGCGTCTTCGGTCATAGCAGCAGCAAGGTTCCGGTTTTGCAGATCGCGAGTGGCGGCCTTTTCTGCTTCGTTCATCTGGAACACGAATTTCTGCCCGGCCTTGCCCCGGTAGATCTTTGCGCCCAGCTGTTCCAGCAGCGGGATCTCGCCGCTCTTTCCTCCCTTGAGAAACTGCAGGACCACCACCTTTTTTCCGCTGCCCAGCGCCCGCAGCGCAAGGCCCATGGCAGCGGTGGTCTTGCCCTTGCCGTCGCCGTAATATAGATGTAACAGCCCTGTACGCTCCATGGTCATTTCTCCTTTTGCCTTTGCGTTTATGGTAACACAAACTCTGCAAAAAAGAAAGAGAAAGCACCCGAAGGCGCTTCCTCTTTCATACAGAGCGATATTTACTGATACAGCGGGAAGTCCTGAGTCAGCTTCAGCACACGGTCGCTGATCTCGTCCTTCTTTTCGTCATAATGCCAGATGCAGTCGGCAATGCAATCGGCAATGACCTTCATTTCGGCCACGCCCATGCCGCGGGTGGTGACAGCCGGAGTGCCCAGACGCACGCCGGAAGTCACAAAGGGGCTGCGGGTCTCGCCGGGAACGGTGTTTTTGTTGGCGGTGATGTGCACACTGTCCAGACGTGCTTCCAGCTCCTTGCCGGTGCACTCCTCGTCGCGCAGGTCAATGAGCATCAGGTGGTTGTCGGTGCCGCCGGATACCAGCTTGACGCCGCGAGCCTGCAGCGCATCTGCCAGAGCCTTTGCATTTTCCACGATCTTGCGGGCATACTCCTTGAACTCAGGCTTCAGCGCCTCGCCAAAGCAGACAGCCTTTGCAGCGATGACATGCTCCAGCGGGCCGCCCTGCGTGCCGGGGAACACAGCGGAGTTGATGCGCTTTGCAAGGATCGGATTGTTGGTCAGGATCAGGCCGCCGCGGGGGCCGCGCAGGGTCTTGTGGGTGGTGGTGGTCACAACATCTGCATAGGGCACGGGACTCTGGTGATAGCCGCCTGCCACCAGACCGGCAATGTGGGCCATATCCACCATCAGATATGCACCATAGCCGTGGGCGATCTCAGCGATCTTTTCAAAGTCGATGGCACGCGGATAGGCGGATGCACCGGCCACGATCAGCTTGGGGCGAACCTTCCTGACCTGCTTTTCCAGCTCGGCGTAATCGATCACGCCGTCGGCATTGACACCGTAAGAGACGAAGTTATAGTTTTTGCCGGACATGTTCACGGGAGAGCCGTGGGTCAGATGACCGCCCTGAGACAGATCCATGCCCATGACAGTATCGCCCAGATCCAGCAGAGCAAAATAAACTGCCAGATTGGCCTGTGCACCGGAGTGCGGCTGGACATTGGCATATTTTGCGCCGAACAGCTTGCAGGCACGCTCAATGGCAATGTTTTCCACCTCGTCCACATAGACGCAGCCGCCATAGTAGCGCTTGCCGGGCAGGCCCTCGGCGTACTTGTTGGTCAGGATGCTGCCCATTGCGGCCATGACGGCGGGAGAGACGATGTTCTCGCTGGCGATCAGTTCAATGTTCTGGCGCTGACGGTTCAGCTCGCGATCCATGGCTGCAGCCAGCTCCGGATCAACGGTATTGACCAGACCGATGGTGTCCATCATTTCATTGTACATAATATTCTACCCCTCTCAATTTCCGGGAGAAAGCCCCGGATCTCTTCAAGCCACCCTGCTCCGCGCACGAACCGAATTGCTTTCTCTTATCATAGCAGAAAGCTGTAGAATCTTCAACTTCCATTTTGACAAAAGGCTTGCTTTTTTCATCTGAAGTGTTTATTATACTTGTATAAAAATGCAGTGTCGTTTTTGTATATTTTTCAAGTCAGTCAACCTTCAGATGAAGCGAGGTGTTCTCCGGTGACGGTCAGTGAACAAAAGCAGGCACAGCGCCGGGCAGGCCGTGCCGCACGCAGAGCACTTTCTGTTCAGGCACGCGCCGCAGCAAATGCAGCCCTGTGTGCGAACCTCTGGCAGCTGGATGCCGTACAGAATGCACAGACCATCCTGCTGTACGCGGCGTTTGGCGCTGAAGCCGACCTTTCTGCCTTTGCGGAAAAGGCGCAGGCGCAAGGCAAAACGCTGGCCTATCCGGTGTGCAGCGAGGCGTATTCCCTTACCGCCGCTGTGCCCGGCCCGGACGGCTGGGAAGTGGGACAGTACGGCATCCGCACCCCCATCCTGAGCCGGTCGGAAATCCTGCTGCCGGAAGCGCTTGATCTGGTCCTTGTGCCTTGCACAGCTTTTGATGCAGACTGCTTCCGGGTCGGCATGGGCAAGGGTTATTACGACCGCTTTCTTCCCCGCTGCACCCATGCGGGAAAGATCGGCATTGCATTTGAAGCGCAGCGGGTCGCCCATGCCGCCGTGGACGGGCACGACCAGCGGCTGGACGCCTATGTAACAGAAAGAGGTATTTACCAATGGAAATGATGAAGCAGAGCTGTGAGCAGTTTCTGGCAGAACTGGCCAGCAAAGCGCCCACGCCGGGCGGCGGCGGCACAGCGGCATTGGTGGGTGCCGCCGGTGTAGCACTGGGCAGCATGGTGGGCAGCCTGACCATCGGCAAAAAGAAATATGCCGCTGTGGAAGCGGACATTCAGGCCCTGAATGCCCGGGCTGACATCCTGCGCAAAGAGCTGGAAGCTCTGGTGCAGGCCGACGCGGAGGCTTTTGCGCCGCTGGCCGCAGCCTATGGCCTGCCGAAAGACACGCCGGAACAGGCCGCACACAAAGCCGCCGTGCTGGAAAGCGCACTGGACGCCGCCTGTGCGGTGCCGCTGCAGATCATGGAAAAATGCGCCGAGGGCATTGTGCTGAGCGTGATGGCCGTCTCGGACGCAGGCTGTGCAGCCGCTCTGTGCAAGGCAGCCTTGCAGGCCGCAAGCCTGAATGTGTTCATCAACACAAAGCTGATGACAGACCGTGCGCATGCTGCGGAACTGGACGCAAAGGCGGATAAATTGCTGGGTGAATTTGTACCGAAAGCAGATGCCGTGTTTGCATCGGTGACGGAGAAATTACGGATGCGGTGACCTACGGTCGAAGGCAGGAAGCTTTCTCCGCGAACAGCCCGGGACTCCAGTCCCGCCCCAACGCTTACGCGCCGGGGCCCCACCCCCCAGGACATTCGCTGGAGAAACTTCCTGCCCCCCGACCCGAGAAGCTGCTTTTACTATCAACCATCGAGAGAGGGAAAGTATTATGGCAACGATTTTAAAAGGTGCGCCGGTTGTGGCCGCCATGAACGAGCGCAACGCCGCATTGTGCGAGCGGCTCAAAGCAAAAGGCGTCGTGCCCACGCTGGCCGTGGTGCGGGTGGGCGAACGGGAGGACGACCTCTCCTACGAGCGCGGCGTGATCGCCCGCTGCGGCAAGGTCGGCGTGGAGGTAAAGCAGTTTCTGCTGCCCGCCGATGCCTCTCAGGACGAGCTGCTGAAGGTGATCGCAGAGATCAACGCAGAGGATGCCATCCACGGCTGCCTGCTGTTCCGTCCCCTGCCCAAACAGTTTGACGACCGCACTGTGCGTGCGGCTCTGGCCCCGGAAAAGGACATTGACGGCATCACGGACGGTTCGCTGGCCGGAGTATTCACCAATACCGACTTCGGCTACGCCCCCTGCACTGCGCAGGCCTGCCTTGAGATCCTGAAGTATTACAACATTCCGCTTTCCGGCAGGCGTGCTGTCGTAGTGGGACGCAGCCTTGTGGTGGGCAAGCCTGCCGCCATGATGCTGGATCGTGAGAACGCCACTGTGACCATCTGCAACTCCCGCACCCGAGATCTTCCCGCCCTGTGCAGAGAAGCCGATGTGGTCGTGGTCGCCATGGGCAAAATGGGTGCCGTGGGTGCCGACTGCCTGCGGGAGGGCCAGACCGTGGTGGATGTGGGCATCCATGTGAACGAAGAGGGCAAGCTGTGCGGTGACGTGAAATTCGCCGAGGCTGAACCCATCGTGGATGCCATTACCCCTGTGCCCGGCGGCGTTGGCACTGTGACCACCTCGGTGCTGGTAGGCCATGTGGTGCAGGCCGCAGCCAAAAAGGCCGGACTGTAACGAATCATAGAACTATAAAATAAAAGACGCTTGATCCACTGCTGTATGCTTCCCTGCCGGGGAAACATATTCAGACAAGACCAAGCGTCTTTTTTATTACTATATTTTAGCCGCGGACAAGGAACAGCAGCAGGGCCGATGCCACGCACTGCAGGATCAGCCAGCGGGCCACCACCTGTTCGTCGCTCCAGCCTTTGTTCTTGCGCACATGGTCGTGCAGCGGGGTGCGGGTGTTCTTGAGGATCGAAATGTGCAGGAAGCGCTTCAGGCTGATCTTGATAATGCCCAGACTTCCATCCACGATGAACACAATGGCAGCCAGCAGGAAGGCAAAGGGGTGGCCGCACTTGAGCGACAGCATTGCAATGAAAAAGCCCATGGCGCGGCTTCCGGCATCGCCCATCAGCAGGCTGGAAGGCTTTGCGTTGGACCACAGATAGGCCAGCAGTGCACCCATGAACACAACGCCTGCAGTGCCGTACTCGGCCAGCTCTGTTTTATAGGCCAGCAGGTAGGTGCCGATGGTCACGACTGCCACGCTGGCAGACAGACCGTCCACGCCGTCGGTGCAGTTGACCACATTGATGCTGGCCCAGATCAGAATGACGATGAGCAGCAGGTACACTGCATACGGCAGGGTGAAGCTCCACTGCAAAAAGTGCACGCCGCAGCCGTTGAAGTTCAGGTAAGTGGCACCGGCTACAATGGCGATCACAAAATCGATCAGGCCTTTTTTGTACTCATTCCACGCGGTCTCTGCCGCATCGTCAAAGTAACCGGACAGCATGGACGCAATGAGCAGCACGGTGTAGATGACATACTCCACCTTGAAGGGCAGGAAGGCCATCGACACCAGCGCGATGCACAGCACGAAGATCAGGCCGGAGCCGCGGGCCTTGCCCTTGGAAAGTGCACCATTCACCGCAAACTCGCGGCCATGGTCATGGGGGAGCCTGTCATGAAAAACGGAATCCATCAGAGCCGTGAGAGCAAATGCCAGCAGAAATGCCAGAGCATCCACGCCGCGCTGTCCCACGACCGAAAGCAGCAGTTCGATCATATTCAAAGTTCCTCTTTCTTTTATTCTTACTGTGAAAGAAGTGTATCACGCTCCCCGTAAAAAATCAATCACTCACAGCGAAAAATGTGTCTTTGATTGACTTTTGACGTGCCTGCACTTATAATAGTGTATTAGTTTGTCAAATTTTGCTGTTTGGGCCGTTGCTTGCTTTCCGGGCTTCTATTCGTGAAAAAGCGTTTGGAGCGGGCCGCGGCAAACGCAAACTATAAAAATTTATTTTCCGCTGAATATGGCAAAGCGTATGCGGCGCCATTTTTAATGTGTAATCAGGATAAGGAGAACCAATGACCATTTCCCTTGAGCAGCTCTCGGCGCAGATGCGCCGGGGCGAACAGGTACCGCTGCGGCACACCATGCAGGTGGTGCTGACCCTGAGCATTCCGTCCATCCTGCAGCAGATCGTGGTAACAGCGGTGGAATACATCGACGCGGCCATGGTAGGCCACATCGGTGCATCGGCTACAGCCTCTATCGGCATCGTCAGCTCCAGCACCTGGCTCATGCATGGGATGCTGGCCGGTCTGTACATGTCCTTTGCCATTCAGGTGGCGCAGTATCTGGGGGCTGACCGGCAGGCAGACGCCCGCGGTGTGCTGCGTCAGTCTATGATCTTCAACCTTGCCGTGGGCCTTGCGGCAGCCGCCTTTGGCATCGGCATCAGCCGGTTTCTGCCCGGATGGCTGGGGGCAGACCCGTCCCTGCGGGCGGATGCATCGGCTTATTTTGCCATCTGGTCCGCTTCCCTGCCCTTTTTGATGGTCATGGGCACCTATTCCTCTATGCTGCGTTCCTGCGGCGACGCCCTGACGCCGGGCCTGATCAGCGTATTGACCTGCGTGCTGGATGCGATCTTCAACTTCTTCCTCATCAACCCCACCCGGCAGATGACGGTGCTGGGCCGCACCATGACCGTGTGGGGTCTCGGCTGGGGCGTGCCGGGCGCGGCGCTGGGCACCGCCTTTGCCACTGCCATCAGCGGCACGCTGACGCTGGCACTGCTGCTGCTCCGCGATGGCCCGCTGTGCATCCGCAAGCCCGGCTCCTGGCAGATCACCAGAGCCTGCCTGCAGAACCTCTGGAAGGTGGGCACGCCGCTGGCCGCCGAACGCGCGGCCCTTTCCTCCGCACAGGTGCTGCTCATCCGCATCGTGTCCGGCCTTGGCACCACTGCCATTGCTGCCAACAGTCTGGGCGTAAGCGCCGAAAGCCTGTGCTATATGGCAGGCTACGGCATTCAGGATGCCGCCCTTGCACTGGTCGGTCAGGCTGTAGGCGCAAACCGCCGGGATATGTCCAGACGTTTTGCTTGGCTGTGCACCTGCATGGGCATAGGCATCATGGCTCTGACCGGTGCAGGCATGTATCTGTTTGCGCCCAATCTGATGGGCATCTTCACCGCAGACACCGCAGTCATTGCACTGGGTGCGCAGGTGCTGCGGATCGAAGCTCTGGCCGAGCCCATGTTCGGAGCCAGCATCGTTGCCAGCGGTGCCATGCAGGGCGCCGGCGACAGTGCCGGCTGCTTTGTGCTGAACCTCGTCAGCATGTGGGGCATCCGGCTCACCCTTGCCACCCTTCTGGCCCCGCGCTTTGGGCTGGTGGGCGTGTGGTTTGCCATGAGCTTTGAGCTGACCATGCGCGGCGTGCTGTTCCTTGTGCGGCTGGCACGCGGCAGATGGCTGGACAAGGGCGCACTGGCGTAAACGATTTGGAATGCGTTCTGCGCATAAGAATACGGAATTTTATGATAAATTTAGAGAGCCGGAAAGTCTGCGGACTTTCCGGCTCTCTCTTTTCACAGGGGAAGGTCGCAACCGCAAGCTGCCTTGCGCCGCAGCAGCCCCTTCCTACGAAAAAGTGGTTCAGGACTACCCGCGGGCGGTTCTGAACCACAAATATACTATAACTATTCTTTCGCTGAATAGGGCCAGAGTGAACGCGGCGGCCATTCAAAATCGTTCTCTGTCCTGTACAGGCAGCAGCTCACTTGCGGCCGTGCAGGATGGGAGACAGCGGCTTGTAGATCAGCAGGCACAGTGCTGCGTCCAGCAGGCCCTTGACCAGCGTAAAGGGCATATTGAAGATGACCAGACACTTGATGAGGCTGTCTGCGGAGGGCAGGATCGCCTGATACATGCCAAGGATCGCCTCCAGCGGCATATGGTAGAAGGTGACATAGGCCGGATAGGTAATAAAGTAGTTGGACGGCACACTGAACACAGCCATGGCTGCAGCGCCTGCAATAGCACCAATGATGGCGGTCTTGCGGCTCTTGTGGTGCTTATAGACAACGCCTGCCACAGCGGAGAAAACCGCACCCAGCATGAAGTTGCACAGCTCGCCCACGCATGCAGTGGAAGTGCCCTTGATGACGATGTGCAGCAGGTTCTTCATAAAGCTGATGACCACGCCGTACACCGGGCCAAGTGCGAATGCGCCCAGCAGAGCGGGCAGGTCGGAGAAGTCCATCTTGACGAAGGACGGGATGAGCATCGGGATGGGGAACTCAATGAACATCAGGATAAAGGCCACCGCGCTGAGCATGGCGGCAACGGTAAGATTGTGGGTCGTGTTCTTTTTCATGGTTATGATTCCTTCCCGGGCAAAAGGCCCTGTAAAAATGTTCCGAAAGCTCTTTTCGTATCGCAGAAGCTGTTCCCATAAGCATTGCACACCGCCTGAGCGTCTTTGTCATTCGGTACGCCCTGCTCATGAAAGCAGTTTCTTATTTTGGAACGGGAAGGACAAACAGAAAAGCGCCCTGCTGCAACAAAAAACACTGCAACAGGGCGCGTAGACAACAATTTGCCTGCCGTTTCTTACATCCGGACTATACCGTTGGTCCCGGAATCGCACCGGGTCAGCACCCACAAAAGGTGGTCGCGGACTTGGAGATCTCTCTCATTGTCATTGCACGCCGTTTGAACTTTTTTGTTCCTTTGGCACGCTCTGGCAACGAAAGCAGCTTCCTTACCGCCAGTGGGGAATCACACCCCGCCCTGAAACGAACTTTCTGGCACAGAGTATAGCGTGCCGGCCCCGGCTTGTCAAGAGGAAACTTTTTGATTTGTATATTTTTTATCAAAGTATTCCTTTTTTGTTTTCCTCTCAGCCTTGCTCCGGCGGGTGTGATATGATATCATGGATGCGCTGTAAAAATTCAGGAGGTTAAAATGATTTTCTCGATCCGTGATCTCTCGTTTGAGCTTGGCTCGCTGCTTCTGGAAGGCTGGCTGGCGCTGGCTGCGCGTGCGGTGTGCGCCCTGCTCATCCTGCTGGCCGCATGGCTCGTGCGCCGCTGGCTGAACAAAAAGGGCATTCCGGCGCTGCTTGCCCGCAGCTGGTATTTTACCGGCACGCCCATCCTGCTGCGCAGTTTTTCCACCCCCATCCTGCGCATGTGCAGCGTCATTGGTGTGTATCTGGCCGCCGCTTCCCTGCCATGGGCCATTTCCGGCATTCCAAAGCTGCTGCTGCTCTGTTTCCGTCTCGCCATGACCCTTCTGGTCTGCGAAGGGCTGTATGCCGCATCCGATCTGGCCGACCTGCTGCTGGCTTCCTGCAGCCCGGAGATCCGCTCCAACAAAACGCTGCGCTCTCTGCTGGGTACCACCTACAAGGTGCTGGTCATCGTGCTGTGCGTGGCTGCGCTGGCGCAGGAGGTGGGCTTTCCCATCGGCAGCATCGTAGCCGGTGCCGGACTTGTCGGCCTGACCATTTCGCTGGCTGCACAGGAAAGCGCCAGCAACCTGTTTTCCGGCATCGTCATCCTGCTGGATAAGCCCTTCTCGGTGGGTGACTGGATCACCGTGGGCAGTGTGGAGGGCGAAGTGATCGACATCAATTTCCGCTCCACCCGCATCCGCTCTCTGGATAAGACCATCAATGTCGTCACCAACAGCCAGATCTGTGCCTCCACGGTAAAGAATGCGGCCCTGCGCACCATGCGTCCCTATAAGTTCAACCTTGGCGTCACCTACAACACCACCCGTCCCAAGCTGGAAAAGCTGATGAAAGACCTGCAGGCCATGCTGGATGCCAGCCCGTATACCAACAAGGACACCAACATCGTGCAGCTGGCAAACTTTGGGGATTCCAGCATCAACATTCTGGTCTCCGCCTATCTGGTGACCAATGTCTACGCCGAGTTCCTGCAGATGCAGAACGACCTGAACCTGAATATCATGGATATCATGCAGGCTGACGGTGTGGATTTTGCCTTTCCCTCCACCAGTGTGTACATCGAAAAAAATTCCTGACACCAGAAAAAATGCCGCTCCAGCCAAACCGGAGCGGCATTTTTTGTTTATTCGTTTGCAGCCTTATCCAGCTGCACCTCGGCAGCTTCTTGCGCCTCTTCTTCCTTCTGATAGATTTCAAAAGCCGACCACATGGGTGCAATGTCCCTGCCGCAGAGCTGGCGCTCAATACAGGACCGCCAGCACCCGGCCCAGAGCCCTGCAGCCCTTCTTGGCCCCCAGACCACTCCATTGACCGCGCTGTTGATGCTTGTGATGGTATCCAGCATCCTGATTTCCCCCTCTTGTTAAAAAATGCGGGCAGGAACCTTTCAAGGCTCTGCCCGCATGTCAGGATGCTTATTCCACACTCCGGTGCGCACCTCAGCAGGCAGTCACACCTTTGTGTCTGTTCGTTCTTGCCCCGTACCCTCTTGCGGGTACGGGGCATACAGGGTATCATAAAATTTCCGCATAGGCAAGATTTTCAGATAAAATGCAGGAATTTTCAGTTTGACCTTGTCTTTGCTGAATTTTGTTATCGTATGACTTTTCATCGGTTATAATGCCACATCAAGCGCCATCATCAGCGCAAACCCCAGCACGATGCTCACCACACCGGCAGGCTCATCCTCTTCCACCGCCTGCGGGATCATCTCCTGCGCGGTCACGCACACCATGCAGCCTGCCGCCGCACTAAGCAGCCACGGCAGCGCAGCACCGACCTGCTCCGCAAGGGCGAAGGCCAGCAATGCGCCCAGCGGCTCCACCAGCCCGGACGCAGCGCCCGCCAGAAACGCCCGAAGCCGTGTACAGGAGCCATGGGCCAGCGGCAGACTGACCGCCGCACCTTCCGGGATATTCTGCAGGCCGATGCCAAGGCTCAGTGCCAGTGCCCCGCTGATGGCATCCGGCTCCCCGGTCGACGCCATGGCAGCGGCAAGCCCCGCCACCATGCCCTCGGGCAGATTGTGTAAGGTCACAGCCAGGATCATGCGGCCGCTGTGCCCTGCCCCGCCTGCCAGCAGCTGCCCGGCAAACTGCTCCATCTGCAAAAGGCCTACTGCGCCCAGTACGAGCCCTATCGCCGACGGGATCCACGCAGGCAGTGCCAGACCGCGTCCCCGCTCAATGGCGGGCAGCAAAAGGCTCCACACGCTGGCCGCCAGCATAATGCCTGCCGCCATGCCGCACAAAATGCGCTGTGTGCAGGGCCGGGCCTGCCGCCGCAGCAAAAACACCCCCGCTGCGCCCAATGTAGTGCACGCCGCCGGAAACAGCAGCACCCATGCAGTCAAGATCATCCGGTTCAAAACAACATTCCCCCTTTGCCCGTTGTATGTGCGCAAAGGTAAAAAGGTGCAGAGCTGTCCGGAACGCCCTGAAAAAGCTTTCCCGTGCGATGCATCGGCCGTATCCGCACCCGAGATCCTCTCAGCTTTATTTCTGTCCGGAGCAAAGCCTTATTCCGCAGGTTTTATCCAAACAAATTATACGACCCTTCCGCCCTCATAAAACGTTGTTCCAGCTCATCTGCCGTTTCTTTACCTCCCGGTTCAATTTTGCCAAAAAGCCTTTGACTTTTGTCAACAAATTATAACAAAAGCGTAGATTTTCTTGAAGATATCACTTCTTTGCCCAAAAAGCTCTTGATTTTTCAAATAAAAAGACTAGAATATTCTCTTGCAGCAAGGCTCCTCCTGTGGGGCGGCTGCAAGAATATTTTTGCATGAAGCAAGGAGATTTTAGATATGAAACTCAAGAATGTTTGTGTTGCTGTTGTCGCTCTGGCTCTGGCTGTTGGCATGACTGCCTGCGGCGGTTCTGCTTCCTCCACTGTTGCATCCTCTTCCGAGGCTGCTTCTACCAGCACTTCTGTTGCTGCTGAGGCCGATGAGAGCGCTTCTTCCGCTGTTGCAGAGGAGAACGGTTCTTCTTCTGAGGCTGCATCCAGCGAGGTTGCTTCTTCTGAGGCCGCTTCTTCTGAGGCTGCTTCCAGCGAAGCTGCTTCTTCTGTTGCCGCATAATTCAGGCAGCACTCTTAGTTCAAGGAACGATCAAACCGGGCACGGAACTTTTTCTGTGCCCGGTTTTTTGCAGCAAAATGCGCCGGAAAGGTTTATTGGGGACCTCCCGGCGCATTTTTCAGGAGCTGCCATCAGAAGCAGGATGCCCCTCAAGCAGCGTGCAATGCTTATTCTTATATTCCCCAGAACAGGATTCCCAGTCCTGCAGAGAGCAGGATCATCCCAATGGGCGATGGTGCTTTGCCCTTTTTCCGGCGGCAAAGGGCATGCAGCCCCCACAGCAGCAGAAACACCACAATGGAACGGAGATCCGGTACAATGCCTGCCTTGTCCGCTGCAAACCCGGCCAGCGTAGAAAGCGCCATGTTGACAGCAGTTGCCAGGATCATCGCCACCACACAGGGACGAACGCCGCCAAGAACTGCGTTGACTCCCGCATACTTCATCAGGTTCTGCAGCACCGATGCAACGAGCAGGATAATGACAAAGGACGGCAGCACCACACCCAACGTCGCACACAGCGCGCCCCAGAAGCCGCCCTGTGAAGCACCGATGAAGGTGGCCATATTGATGGCCAGCGGGCCGGGTGTGGATTCCGACACGGCAATGAAGCTGAGAAATTCGCCTTCCGTCAGCCAGCCGTGTCCTAAGACCGTTTCCCGCACCAGCGAGATCATCCCGTAGCCGCCGCCG
>QWCE01006081.1_pt1 | contig 18594 bp, 16 predicted proteins | sample 1972531 | NCBI WGS metagenome assembly QWCE01 (sample SAMN09866716, study PRJNA288562) | Human gut metagenome isolate term4_stool, whole genome shotgun sequencing... | reverse complement strand
GGGTGTTGTCGGCCACATGCTCATAGACATAGTTGGCCATCATCAAATCAAGCGGCTGCTCGTCGTTGAGGTGGGCGCGCAGCTCGGCCAGGACCTGCTGCAGGGCATCGGTGTCGAGCCAGTCGTCGGAGTCGACGACCTTGAAGTAGACGCCGGTGGCATTGCGGATGCCCTGGTTGACGCCCTCGCCGTGGCCGCCGTTCTCCTGATGAATGACGCGGACGATGGTGGGGTACTTTTCGGCGTAGGCGTCGGCAATTTTGCCGGTGTCGTCCTTGGAGCCGTCATCCACAAGGATGATCTCGGCGTCCTCCCCCGCGGTGAGCAGGGTCTCGATGCAGTGATCCATATAGGCAGCCGAGTTGTAGCACGGCACGGTAAAGGTGATGAGTTTCATAGGTCGCTCCTTTTGAAAGGCATAATATACTTATTATAGAATACCGTGTTTTGACGAAAAAAACAAGAGGGAGTTTTATGGATGGCTTGTAGGGGAGGGATTTATCCCTCCCGAGCAGTTAACCATAGCCGCCAGCCCTTGCGGAGGGGTCAAGACCCCTCCCTACAAAGCACCCATGTGCGGCAGTCCGTAGGGAGCGGTCTTGACCGCTCCAGGCCGTGAACGACAAAGAAAACGCCCCCGGGAGGGATAAATCCCTCCCCTACTGTTTAAACGATTCACGCCGCTCTTTTATTGCAAAATAAACCCCCACCCCGGTGCGGGGCTTGCGGGCCGCATCGGGGTGGGGGTTGTGGGATTCAGACGGCTTTAAAAAAGATCGTTGCGGTTAAAATTGTGGACGCCTGACGGAATCACGTCATTGTAAACATCCTCCGGCAGTCCGTATGGACGTTCGGGATCCAAAAACCCGTGCATCCATTCGGCTAAAGTGTGCAGCTTCAACATAGTAACCCCGTCTCCTTTCCTAGTGTAGGGCTAAGTGTTCCGGGGGCTTTCGCTCCCCTCTTTCTGTCTTTATTATATGCGAAAGGCCGGCCTTTTGCAAGCTGCAATTTGTACAAACTTACAAAAGTTATTTGTATATTTTAAACTATTTCGGCATAGTGTACATATTGACGTTGCGAGTGTGCGCGCTACGCGGACAGCTCCTCCCATGCCTCCTGCATGGTGTCTGCTGAAAAAAGGAACTCTCCATTCTCGGTAAAGACTTCGATGTGGCCGCCGACGTATCTGAACTGCTGGGTCATGGTGGATACCGCCTTTCTGTGTCCGGTTTTGCTTTCCATGCTTTTATTATACCAGACAGGCAGTACGATAATTTGGACTTTAATGCTGGGAGGCGGATTTTTGAGGGTGATAAACGGTACTTCCAACACTGCGCAGCACAAAAATGACCCACCCGCACAGCAAAAACCAGTAGGCGGTGTATTTGGGGCAGACCAGCCCGGCCAGATTGCCCCACTCGTCGGCATAATCCCAGACGGCGGTGTGCAGCACACGGCGGCAGACTGCGCCGACGGCCAGCTCCAGCCCGCTGACGCCCGCCGCGCCGACAGCCGCCGCCGGGCCCAGCGGCAGCGGACGATCCGCCAGCGCCTGCAAAAGGCAGAGGCAGACCCCGCCGGTCAGAAACATCGTCCAGTGCGTGGTGCCGCGCCAGGCCAATTCCAGCGCGGCATACGCCCCGCCGCCGAGCAAAAACAAAGAAGCACGTTCCAGCATACAAAATCCCCCTGCACAAGCTGTATGGCCACAGTATGTGCAGGGGGCGCGGGTTGTAACCGTTTTGTAAGGATGGTGGGAGTTTTTGGGAAGAAATGCGTTCCCCCTTGGGGGAAGCCAGAGATCTTTATTTCGACAGCTTCTTCAGCAGCGCGCTGCGGGTGTCCCACAGCTTCTGGCTCAGGTCAACGTAGTAGCGGTGGGGGTTCTCGAAGCGCTTGACCTCGTCCCAGAGGGTGTTGACCTGCGCCTTGCAGAACTTCTTGATGTCGTCCAGACTCGGGGAGCTGTAAACGCGCTTGCCGTTCTCGTAAATCGGGGTGGACAGGCAGCGGGCCGTGCAGTTGACGTAGGTGCATTCCTTCCAGGTCTCCATCGGGTCAAACAGCGTGATGCCGTGCTGGGTCTCGACGACCTCGTCGGCCATCGTGATAAGGTCGGCCATCGCCTTGCCGTCCTGGTCGTAGATACGCCAGACCTTTTTCAGGCAGGGGATAGTCATCTTCTCGGCGGATTCGGACAGCTTCATCTTCGGGGTGTAGCTGCCGTCGTCCTCCCTGACGGCAGCCAGCTTGTAGACGCCGCCGAACACAGGGTCGCTCTTGGCCGTGATCATATTCTCGCCGATGCCGAAGCTGTCCACGCGGGCACCCTGCAGGATCAGGTCGCGGACGATGTACTCATCCAGAGAGTTGGACGCGCAGATCGTGCAGTCGGGGTAGCCGGCCTCGTCCAGCATCTTGCGGGCTTTCTTGGACAAGTAGGCAATATCGCCGGAGTCGATGCGAATGCCCTTCGGGCGCTTGCCCATCGGCTTCAGGACCTCGTCAAACACCTTGATGGCATCGGGTACGCCGTGGCGCAGCACGTTGTAGGTGTCCACCAGCAGCACGCAGGCGTCGGGGTACATCTCGGCGTATTTCTTGAAGGCGTCGTACTCCGTCGGGAACATCTGCACCCAGCTGTGGGCCATCGTGCCGGAGGCCGGGATGCCGAAGTCACGCGCGGCCATGACGCAGGAGGTGGAGCCGCAGCCGCCGATGTAGGACGCGCGTGCGCCGAAGTAGGCGGCGTCATACCCTTGCGCGCGGCGGGCACCGAACTCCATGACCGGGCGGCCCGCGGCGGAGCGCACGATGCGGTTCGCCTTGGTGGCGATCAGGCACTGGTGGTTGAAGGTGACGAGCAGCAGCGTCTCGAGCAGCTGGCACTCAATGGCCGGGCCCTCGACGGTGACGATGGGCTCCTGCGGGAAGATGGGCATGCCCTCCTCAATGGCCCAGATATTGCAGTGCAGCTTGAAGTTGGCAAGATAGGTGAGGAACTTCTCGTCGAACGCCTTGGTGGAGCGCAGATAGTCGATGTCCTCGCCGGTAAATTTCAGGTGATCCACGGCGTCGATGAACTGCTGCAGACCGGCCATAACGGCGTAGCCGCCGCCGTCCGGCACGCGGCGGAAGAACATATCAAAGACGGCGATCTTATCCACATATCCCTCGTCCAGATAGCCCGCCGACATCGTCAGCTCGTAGAAATCAGTCATGGTGGTCAGATTGCGTTTTACATCCAGCATGGGTAAACCCTCCTGTATATGCGGCTCAGTGTGTCTTGCGTGAGGCGAGCAGGACGCGGCCGGCAATATATATTCCATAGCAGCCAACGACGAAGAGCGTCAGCGCAATGACGACTTTGAAATATGTGCCTGAAAAAAAAAGGCTCACGCGCGAAAGCGTGTACAAAACCTGATTGCGCGAGACATCGCTGCCCGCAATTAAATCGGCGGTGCCGATGACCTCGCCCTGGATCGTCAGCGTGACGGTGCCGACGACGTCGCCCTGCCTGATGGGCGCGGCCAGCTCGTCCGGCACATTGAACACCGGCTCGGTCAGCGCAGCGCCGCCCGCGGCGGGCAGCAGCGTCATCATATTGTCAGCCGGATAAAGCATGACGGTGTCCGTCTGGGTCGAGTAGGCGACCCGGACCTCGGTGATGGGCTGGGTCGTGTCCAGCGCCGGGGCGATGGTGTAGGTGTCGAACACCCAGTCCATGATCGTGCCGGTCTCCGCCAGCGCGGGGCGCATGCCCTCGGGGTCGGCGTCGTAGGGCACGTTCAGCAGTACGCTGATGTAGCTCTCGCCGTTCTGGCTGTGCCAGCCCGCAAAGTTCTGCCACTCGCCCAGGCTGCCGGTCTTGCCGCCCCTGGTGTAGTCGCGGTGGTAGCTGCTGTTGGTCACGAGCTTGTCGGTATTCTGGATGATATAGGTGCCGGGCGTCGTGTAGCGGTCATTTGTGCCCATGTCGTAGCTGGGGGTGGCGATGACCGTGGCGAACACATCGTAGGCCGTCAGGGCGCGCAGGATGAGATAGGCGTCCCGCGCCGTCGTGATGTTGTTGGGGTTCAGCCCGCAGGGGTCGACAAACGTTGTGCCTGTGCAGCCCACGGCCTTCGCCTCGTCGTTCATCATGGCGACGAAGTTGTCGATGCTGCCGCCGCCCATGTAGTCGGCCACGATGTAGGCGGCCTCGTTGCCGCTGGGCAGCAGCATGGCGTAGAGCAGATTGCGCAGGCTCTGGGTCTCGCCCCGGCGGATGTCGGCGGTGGAGGCGTTCGTGCTCTGCTCCCAAATTAAATCGTAGATGTAGCTTGGCGCGGTCAGACTGATGGAGTCGAGCTGATCCTGGTAATTTTCCAGCAGGAGCAGCGTCGTCATCATCTTGGTCAGGCTGGCGGCGGAGAGCTGGGTCTCGCTGTTTTTCTCGTACACGACGATGTTGGTGTCGAGGTTGACGACATACCCGGCGGGAGCTGTCAGCGCGGGCGCGGTGTCAAAGAGGGAGTCACTCTCCCCTGCCGCGTCCTCTGCCGCGACGGGCAGCGCCAGCATCAGAACGAGCACGAAGGAAAATAAAATCGCGCAGAATTTTTTCATAGGCAAGATTTCCTTTATAAAGTTACCTATCAGTATAGCAAATTTGAAGGGAAAATAAAAGGGATAGAAAGGAATTTATCGCGGGAGAGCAGCGGGATACAATAGCACAGCTGCGGCGGGGTGAGGGCAGGCCGCCGCGGCCGTTTGCGGGAATGGGGCAGCTTTCCGGTTCGCCGCTGTAGGGGGCGGCGTCCCCGACGCCCCGCAGGGCAGAGTGCCTTCCCCCTTGGGGGAAGGTGGGCGCGGCTCCGCCCGCGCTCGGATGAGGGGAAACTTTCCGGGAAATCCCGCTTGCGGATTGCCTGTGGGAAACTCTGCCCTCATCAGCCGCCTGCGGGCGGCAGCTTCCCCCGAGGGGGAAGCCAAAGAAGGTTGCTAATTCATCGCCCCTGCCGTCTCAAACAGCCGCTCCACCTCATCGGACAGTGCACGGTGCGCGGGGTCGATCAGATTCGGGTCCTTGGCCAGCAGGGCCTTGGCTTCGTCCTGCGCGACGCGCAGCGTGCGGGTGTCCTGCACTAAATCTGCCACCCGCAGCGTCGGCAGACCGTGCTGCGCCGAGCCAAAGAAATCACCCGGGCCGCGGGTCTCCAGATCATACTTCGCCACGGCGAATCCGTCCGACGTGCGGCACAGAAATTGCAGCCGCTCGCGCACCGCGTCGTTGCCGTTGTCGGAAATCAGAATGCAGCAGGAATCCGCCGCGCCGCGCCCCACGCGCCCGCGCAGCTGGTGCAGTGCCGACAGGCCGAACCGCTCGGCGTTCTCAATGACCATGACAGTCGCGTTCGGCACGTCAACGCCGACCTCGATGACTGTCGTCGAGACAAGCACGTCCAGCTCACCGGCTTTGAATCTCTGCATGACATCGTCCTTTTCCTTTGGCTTCAGCTTGCCGTGCAGCAGGCCGATGCGCCGGTTGGGCAGCAGTGCGCAGGCGGTCTCGGTGTAGTAGGTCGTGACGGCCTGCAGATCGCCCATGGCTTCGTTTTCCTCGATGGCCGGGCAGACGATGTAGACCTGATGCCCCGCCGCGATCTGCTTGTCCAGAAAGCCGTCAGCCCCAGCGTGCGCGGGATGGGCGTGGCGCTCATGACCAGCAGGTGCGGGCTTTGTGCCTTGCCCGCCAACAGGCCGCGCTGCCGCACGCCGAAGCGATGTTGCTCGTCCACGATGGCGAGGCCGAGATTTTTAAATTCCACGGTGTCGGTCAGCACGGCGTGCGTACCTACGACTAAATTTGCCCGCCCATCGGCGATAGCCTCCAGCGCGATGCGCTTTTCCTTCGCTTTCATGCCGCCGACCAGCAGCGTGACGTTGACGCCGAACGGCTCGAGCCGGTCCGCCAGCGTGGCGGCGTGCTGGCGGGCTAAAATTTCCGTGGGGGCCAGCATGGCGCTCTGCCAGCCGTTCTGCGCGGCAAACCAGATGGCCGCGGCGGCCACCAGCGTTTTGCCGCTGCCGACGTCGCCCTGCAAAAGCCGGTTCATCGGCACGTCGCCGCAGAGATCGGCCAGAATTTCCTCGGTGGAGCGCTTTTGCGCACCGGTGGGCGGGTACGGCAGGCTGCGCCAGAACGGGCCGAGGTCCAGCAGGTGCATGGGGGCGCTGGTCTTGCGCCGCCCGTGGCTGCGCAGCAGGAAGATGCCGATTTGGAGCAGGTACAGCTCCTCGAAAATCAGCCGCCGCCGCGCCGCGGCAAGGTCGTCCGCGTTTTTGGGCGCGTGGATGCCCCGCACGGCCTGCGCCTTGGCGGGCATCCGGTAGCGGGTCAGCAGCTCGGGCGGCAGCGGGTCCACAAGCTGGTCCGCGAACGCCAGCGCTGCATGGGCACAGCTGGCGTGGCGGCTGGCGGGCAGACCGTCGGTGCCGGGATAGACCGCCACAAACGGGCAGTCAGCGACCTGGGCCTCGGTGCGCACCAGCGGGTGCAGCAGCTCGCGGCGGGTCAGCGCCTCGCCGATGCGCCCCTCAAAGTAGTAGGTCTCCCCCACTTCCAGCTTGTCCGCCGCGTAGGGCGCATTGAACCACGACAGTGCCAGAATGCCGGAATCGTCCGCCGCCAGCACCCGGTTCATGACCCGCCCGCCCTTGACGCGCCGGGCGGGCTCCTTTTGAAGCACGGTTGCGCGGACGCAGCATTCCACGTCATACGGCGCGGACACGACGGTGTAGGGCTGCGTGTAGTCGATGTATTTGCGCGGATAGCACAAAAGCAGGTCGCGGATCGTGAGGATGCCGAGCTTCTCAAATTTTTTGGCGAAGGCCGGGCCAACGCCCTTGAGGAATTGGACGGAATCGTTGATGGTGGGCATGGGGCCTCCTTTCTTTGGGATGGCGGGCGGCAATGGGATGTGGCGCGGGAGGGATGAATCCCGCACCTACGACTGGCGAAAGGCTTGTTTGTAGGGGGCGGCGTCCTCGACGCCCCGCGGAGGGGTCAAGACCCCTCCCTACGAAGCAAAAGATAAATGGGCGGTAATGGCAAGGCTGTGGGCCGGGCATGCCCGGCCCCTACAGGGCAGTGATGTAAAGTGAAGGTCATCGCGGAAACAGCAGTCGTTCACCTTTGCGGGGGTTCGGGGGCGCTTGGCGGCGCACAACGAGCGCCGCCAGTTTGCTGCGCAAACCCGCTCGTGCGGTTGTTTGCCCCGCAGGGGCAAACATTGCTCGCTCCCCAGTTTCGCTGCGCTCAACTGTGGCCCCACGCTCGCAGCCCCTAAGGCGGGGTCCGCTGCATTCGCAACAGCGGGACTTTTCTTTGCTACTTTCTTTTGGTCACAAAAGAAAGTAGGAGTTCCCGGGAGGCAGCCGTTACCAAAAAAGGCGAACTCGGAACATCCCCAAATTCGCCTTTTTAATGTTATAACGTCCGAATTACTCCACAGAGATCATGTAGTAGTACACGGGCTGGCCGCCGCTGATGTGGCTGACCTCAATGTTGCCGCCGCACTTGGCGCGCACCAGATCGGTCGTCTTTTCGGCGTCCTCGTCGCTGACGTCGCAGCCGGAAATGACCGTGATGAACTGGGTGTCCTTCTTCTTCATGGAGCGGGCCAGACGATAGGTCATCTTGACCAGGTCGGTGCCGGTGGCAACGATTTTGCCGTTCTCCAGCGCCATGATCTCGCCCTTCTTGATGGGCTTGCCGTCAAACTCGCTGTCGCGGGCGGCATAGGTGATCAGACCCGTGCTGACGCGGTCCGCCGCCTGCATCATGGCAACGGCGTTCTCCTCCGGCTTCAGGTCGGGGTCAAAGTTCAGCATGGCGGTCATGCCCTGGGGCACGGTGCGGGTGGGCAGCACGATGACCTTGCGGTCCGCGAGCTTCTGCGCCTGCTCGGACGCCATGATGATGTTTTTGTTGTTGGGCAGAACGAGCACGGTCTTGGCGGGCACGCTCTGGATGGCGGCGAGGATGTCCTCGGTGGAGGGGTTCATCGTCTGGCCGCCGCTGACAACCGCGTCCACGCCCAGGTCGCCGAACACAGCCTTCAGGCCCTCGCCCGCGGCCACGGCCACAAAGCCGTACTCGCGCTCGGGGTCAACGGCGGCGTAGGTGAACTCGCTGTCCTTCTTCTCCTCGGCCTCGGCCTGCTTCTCCAGCCCCTTCGCCTGCTTCTGGCGGGCGAGGAACTGCTCGTGCATGTTTTCAATTTTAAAATTGGTCAGGTAGCCGTACTTGATGGCCTCGCTCAGCATCATGCCGGGGTCGGAGGTGTGGACATGGCAGTTGGCAACGTCGTCGTCCTCGATCACAACAACGGAGTCACCGTTGGACTCAAGGAAGGCGCGCAGGCGGGTAACGCTGGCATCGGCATCCTTGTGCAGCAGGAACTGGGTGCAGTAGCCGTTTTTGATGTCCTCGACCTTCATCAGGTCGTCGGCAAAAACGCCCTTGCCTGCGGCTTCGCTGGATACCTTGGGCTTGGCGGCGACCTCGGCACCGGCGATGATCTCGCCGCCGTCGAACACCTGCTTCATGCCCTCAAAGATCAGCATGATGCCCTGACCGCCGGCGTCCACGACACCGGCCTTTTTCAGCACGGGCAGCAGGTTCGGGGTGTCGTCCAGCGCGGCCTGACCGGCCTGCAGCGTGGCGTCCCACATGGCAGGAACGTCCAGCTCGGTGCACTCGGCGGCCTTCTCGGCAGCCAGACGGGAGACGGTCAGGATCGTGCCCTCGGTGGGCTTCATGACGGCCTTGTAGGCGGCCTCGACGCCCTGCTGCAAGGCGGCAGCCAGGTCAGCGGAGGATGCCTCGGTCTTGTCCTTCAGCGCCTTGGAGAAGCCGCGGAACAAAAGGCTCGTGATAACGCCGGAGTTGCCGCGGGCACCGCGCAGCATGGCGGAGGCAGCGGTCTTGCTGGCCTCGGCCACGGTGCAGCTGTCGGGCATGGCCTCAAGCTCGGCGCGAGCGGCGCCGATGGTCATGCTCATGTTCGTGCCGGTATCACCGTCCGGAACGGGGAAAACGTTCAGCTCATCCACGCGGGTGCGCTGGTTGGCAATGTTGTTGGCGCCGGAAAGAATGGCGTCGCGCAGGGTCTGGCCAGTAATCATGGTTTCGTTACACCTCATATTTTTTGGGTAAAACAGTCTTTAGTCGGCAATGACGTCGTCCACGTAGACATCGATGCGGGCGACCTTTAAGCCGGTGGCAAGTTCAACTTCGTCCTTGACGCGGTGGGTGATGCTTTGGGTGATGGTCGAGATGTTCAGACCGAACCCGACCTTGATATGCAGGGCGATGACCAGCTTGCCGGCCTCCTGCGTGACGGTGACGCCCTTCGGCGGCAGGCTGCCGGTGCGCAGGGCGCTGCGCACAACGCTTTCAGCCGGGGCCTGACCCATGGCGGCAATGCCGTAGCACTGCTTGGCGGCCTGCTCCACCAGGCCGGAGAAGTAGTCATTCGTCAGCGAAATATGTCCATAGGGATTGACCTTGGTGATCATCTGCGATCCTCCTTTTCAGGGTTAGCTGCGGCTAAACCCGCAGCTGTACTATATGAATCTTTAGCTATTATACACCATTTTTCCCTGCTTGAACAGGGCATTTCGGAGAAATTTATTTTGGCGCGTGGATTTAACATTCCATTCACAAAGTTTACAGCGCAAGAGTATATACTGTTTACAGAAGTATGACAACCTTACCAAAGGAGCTCGGTTTAAACCATGAACCTTTTATTCTTTTTGACACCCAAGCAGGACGTCCTGTACATTTACGAGGATTTCACCCTGCGCCAGACGCTGGAAAAATGGTCCAACCAGCGCTACGCCACCATCCCTGTTCTGAAGCGCAACGGCGAGTATGTCGGCAGCATCACCGAGGGCGACATCCTCTGGGGCATGAAAAATCTGCACGGGCTGGACCTTGAAGCCAGCGAGGACGTGCCGATTTCCAGCTTCCCCCGCCGCCGCGATTACAAGGCCGTTACCGTGACCACCGACATGCCGACGCTTTTAAAGGCAGCCATCGAACAGAACTTTGTGCCGGTGGTGGATGACCGCAATGTGTTCATCGGCATGGTGCGCCGTACCGTGTTGCTGCGGGAGCTGTACGACAAATATACGACCCTGCCGACGGATAAGCGCCTTAAGGGCAGCCACCCGCCGATGTAAGGGCTTGCAATCCGCCGCGCGTTGCGGTATAATCAGCACAACGGACAGAGAGGTCGCACAGGACTTCTCTGTTTTATTTTTTACAGTGAGGTGTGAACGCTTGCGCCGGGGCTGGCGGCTATGGCCGTCTCGGAGGATGGACTGACGGAGGCCGTATGTCTGCCGGATAAAAGGTTCGTCTGGGCGGTGCAGTGGCACCCCGAATTTTCGTTCTGCGTGAATGAGGACAGCCGAAAGATTTTTAAGGCGTTTATAGAAAGCTGCTGAAACAAAAAGCCGCTGCAGCACAGGCTTCTGTGCTGCAGCGGCTTTTTTGTGCGAGGCATCTGCCGTATGCGCGGGTCGATGACGAGCATCGGCCCCGGCAGGGCCTTACGCGGTTTTCTTTGCCGCGGCCTTCTTCTTTTTCATCTTGCGGGCGATGAACAAAATCACCAGCAGCAGTGCGGCTGCGGCGCCGCAAGCCGCCGCGAGCAGGGGCACCTTGCTGGCGGGCATCTGCACAGCGGCGAAGGCCGTCGTACCGGCGGGGGCGGTGCAGGTCAGATAGCTGCCGTCCACGCTTGTGTCGGCCTGCTGCCAGCCTGCGTCGGTCCTGACCCACAGCACGGTGTTGTCCGTCGTCTCCGGCGGCATATAGCGCAGCGTGTGGCCGGTGTCGGCGGGCAGCTCCAGGCCCCACGCCTCCAACAGCGTGCCGGGGGTCTCGGGCGCGTCGTCCACCTCATGGAGCATCAGCTCGTCGGTGGTGTCGAAGCTGCCCTCCACCAGCACAAGGGAGCGTTCACCGCGCTTTTCCTGGCTCTGGCGGACCGTGTTTATGTCGCTGTACTCGGCGTGGATCGTCGCGTCAAACGTCATGCCGGTCAGATCCACATCCTCCCAGCTGCCGTACTGGCCCTGGTGGTTGGGAACCGGCGGCAGCTGATCCGTCGGGAAGTCGCTGCCGTACGGGATGTGGTATTCCTGGACCAGCGAAGCCTCGTCGGTCACAAAGCGGACACAGATGCTGCCGAAATCGTCGGGCAGATTTTCCTGCGCGACGAAATCCTCGTAGGCCAGCGGTTCGGCAATGCCCTGGTAGCTGACGCTGTCGATGCCCGCGACACCCCCGTCCACGAAGGTGTTGCCGGTCACGCTGCCGTCCAGCGGGTCGTCCACGATACCGGCAATCGCACCGATCTGTTCGGCAGCGTTGTCGATCATGACCATGGCGCGGCAGTTTTCGATGGTGGCACCGCTGCCGACAATGCCGCCGACCTGCTTTGCACCGGACAGGCGGCCCTTGGCGCAGCTCTCGCGGATCGTGGACTTGCTGATGCCGGCCACGCCGCCGACGCCGGTGGCGTCCTCGGCATCGAGGGTGCCAAAGCCCCTGCAGTCGATGACAGAGCCCATCTCGGCGTCGCCGACGATGCCGCCCGCGTTCTGCTTTTTGGCGCTGACCGTGCCGTAGTTTGTGCAGTCACGGGTGACGACGCGGGTCTTGAAGGTAAAGTTCAGCGACTCGCTGCCCGCGGTGGTGTAATCGTCCTCGGGGTCCAGATCGTTCTCGCGGGCCATTGCACCGGTAATGCCGCCGGCGTTGAGGTCGGCATTGACCGTGCCGCTGTTGATGCAGTTCGTGACCTTGGCCTCGACGTCGTCATCGGTGTCGTCATCGGAAACATCGTCCACGATGTCGTCTGTATCCCGGTTGACATTCTCGCTGGCACCGGACAGCGTCTGGCCGATCTTGTTGATCTGCTTTGAGATCGCCTTCACGTCGTTGATCAGCGCCTGGCTGTTGCTGCTGGCGTTGTTGTTCAGGCTGCTGACGATGTCGCCCATGCTGGTCAGGCTGCTGCTCAGATCGTTGCGGCTGGCCGTGATGGCGTCGCGGTTCGTCAGCTCGACCTTTGGAATTTCGACGTCCACGGAGTCCGGCAAGGCATCCGAAATGTCATGGAGCACGTCCTTTGTGTCGGGCAGGTCGTCAAGACCCTCGGTGATGAGCGTATAGCCCGGGTCGATCGGATAGCGCTCGTCCGGCTTTGTGGCAGCGCCGTCGTCCTCGCTGACAACGGTGCTGTCAGCGGAATCGTCAACGGCTTCGGGGCCGGGCTGCCCGTGGGAGGTGCGGTCTGCCTCGCCGCCCTCTGCAACGGGCTCCTGTGCGGGCTCCTGTGCGGGGGCAGTGTCCTGCGCTGCCGTACTGCTTTCGTCAGGCGTGGAGAGGTCAGCACTCTGCGCGGGCTCCTCCGAGGGGGACAGCGTGTAATTCGGATCGACAGGGTCGGTGTCAGACGGAGGCGTCGCTTCGTTGTAGTCGATGACTGTGTCCGAGTCCGCGGCATTGTCTCCGTCGTCCGCGCCGGGCAGGTTGGTATTCTTGAGGTCCTGCTTGAACTGGCTCAAGTCGGTCTTGACGGTCTGGGAACCGATGGACACGCCGTTTTCGGCCTGCTTCAGCAGATTCTCAATGGCATTGCGGGAGCTGGTCACGTTGTTCTTCAGCGCTTCGAGCTGGTTGGAAAGGTCACTGCTGGCGGCGCTGGCGTCATCGCAGGCGCGGTTGACCAGCGTCTGCAGCGTGCTCATCTCGTCGGAAAGCTCCTGCAGCGTGTCCTTTGTGTATTCCAGCGTGCTGCTCGGCTCCATCTGGCCGACGATGCCGCCGCCCTCCTTGCGGGCGTAGACAGTGCCGTAGTTGACGCAGCCCTCAATGTAGCCGGTCTGGCTGCCCGCGATGCCGCCGACGTTGTAGCCCATGTGCTGGTAGCCCACGGTGCCGCGGTTCATGCAGGCGCGGATGACACCGCCGGACTGGCCCGCAATGCCGCCGATGTCGGTGATGTCGGCGACGTTCTCGGTGCCGATCAGGTCGTTCAGCGTCAGCGAGGAAAGGTCGATGTCGTTCTGCTCCACCGTCGTGTTGACGCTGGAGGTGTTCGTGCAGTTGGCAATGATGCCGTGATTTTCACCGGCGATGCCGCCGATGAAGTGCGCACCGTAGACACTGCCCGTGGTCGTGCAGCTTTCGATGACGCCGGCGGCCAGATTTGTGCCCGCGATGCCGCCGACAACGGACGCGCCGGAGGATACGCCCTCAAAGCGGCAGTTGTGCAGCGTACCGGCGTTGCTGCCCGCAATGCCGCCCACGGTGGAGCGGCTGCCGGTGGGCATCGAGCGGCCCCGGATGACGAGGTCGCGGACGTTGGCCCCCTGCTGCACATAGCGGAAGAAGCCGATGACCGAGCCGTCATCTACAAGGCTCAGGCCGGAGATCGTGTGGCCCTGCCCCTCAAATACGCCGCTGAAGGACGGGATGCCCGCAAAGCCGCTGCCGGTCAGTTCCAGATCGGCGTCCAGATAGACGGTGCGGTTTTTGCTCCAGCTGTCCAGGCGGCAGGAAACGACCAGCTGCAAAAGGTCATCGACGGTGCCGATGTGGAAGGTCTCCTTTTCGGCGGTGTCGGCGGTCCCGCTCTCCCCTTCCGCAAAAACGGGCAGGGTCAGCGCCAGCACAAGGCAGAGCGCCAGCAGCGCAGCCCAGAGGCGGCGCGTCAGGTCAGAAATGCGGTTCATTCAGCGTCGCCTCCCTTCGTGTCAGTGTCGGGCGTATCGGGTGTGCCTGGTTCGGGGGCACCGTCCTCGGATTCGTGGATGTTCTTCTCCGACAGGTACATGTCGGGCTTGTCAACGGTAAATTCAGTGCCGGTGGCAATGTTCGCACTGAACTGGCCGTGCAGCACGCCCTTGATGTCAGCATCTACGACGCCGTTGATGTAGCCGCGCACGCGGCCATTGACGTGCATTGTGCCGCTGGCCGTGCGGGCCATACCGGCAACGCCCTTCATCTCAAAGCTCGTGCGCTCGATGATGGAGTCACCCAGGATCAGGATCTGCGGCAGGACGAACAGAACCAGAACGATGGAAACGATCGTGCCGCGGCCCAGGCAGGTACCGATGGCGGCGATAACGGGGTTCGTGGTCAGCACGCTGATCAGAATACCCGCGGATGCCAGAATGGAGCCTGAGGTGAAGATGGTCGGGAACGACTCGTTCAGGGCTGTGACGATGGCCTCCCGCGGGCGCATGACCTTCTTCAGGTCGGTGTAGTGGCTGGAGATAACGATGGCGTAGTCGATGTTTGCACCCATCTGAATGGAGTTGACGATCAGGTAGCCGAGGAAGTACAGCGGGGTGTGCTGCAGGTACGGCACCGAGAAGTTGATCCAGATACTGCCCTGAATGACGATGATCAGCAGCACGGGCAGACCCGCGGACTTGAATGTGAACAGCAGGACCAGGATAACGAACAGCGCGGACAGCACACTGATCAGCAGGTTATCCTCGCCGAAGGAGCTGGACAGATCCATGGCGCTCGTCGTATTGCCGACAACGTAGAACGAATCGGTGGCGTAGTATTTGCCGATGATGTCGTGCATCTTGTTGACGAAGGCGAACGTCTCGTCGGTCTCCTCGGGCAGGTTCAGATAGACGACCATACGGCTGTAATCGTCGCTCTGCAGCTGCTTCTGGGCTTCATCGAGCTGGTCGAACAGGTCGTCCAGCGTGTCCTGCACATCGCCCGAGAGCGTGATGTTGCCGTCGTGCATCTCCTGTTCCAGGAACCTGAACATGTCGTAGATCGGCACTTTATAATCGTCCAGACCGTTGATGATCTCGCCGTACTCGTCATGGTCGACGGCGTAGGCGCCGTACAGTGCCTTGGCAACCTCGAAGTCGAGGTTAGCCATCTCGGCCAGCTGGCGCGGTGTCACAGCGTCGGTCAGCATATAGCCGTCCATCGCTTCAATGTTGGCCAGACCCATCGTGGATTTGACCTCGGCGCAGGCGTCCAGCTCGTCGAGGATCCTGCCCTCGGACTCATAGTCGCCCGACGGTACAATGACGGCTACCATGTTGCTGGAACCGAAGGTGTTTTTGATTTTCTGGTAGGCGATCTGGCGCTCGCTCTGCTTGGCGGTGACCAGGTCGGTGTAGGTGTAGCAGTAGGGGCACAGGTTGGCAAAGACCGCCGCCGCCACGATGATGACGCCGAAGATCGGCGGGATGATAAAGCGGGTCTTGATGTCGAACTTGCCGACGGCGGTGATCTTGGGAATCAGGTTTTTGTGGCGGGTCTTGTCGATCAGCTTGCTGAACAGCACCAGCAGGCCGGGCATCAGCGTAAAGACACAGAGCATACTGAACAGGATAGCCTTGATCAGGACCGTAGCCAGGTCGCGGCCAATGCCGAAGTGCATGAACGCCAGCGCGGCCAGGCCGCTGATCGTCGTGAGCGAGGAGGAAGAAATCTCCGGGATAGCCTTGGAAAGCGCGGCAATGCAGGCCTCGCGGGTGGGCAGCGTCTCATGCTCATCGCTGAAACGGTGGCACAGAATGATGGCGTAGTCGATGGCCAGCGCCAGCTGCAGTATGACGGTGACTGAGTTGGAGATGAAGCTGATCGTGCCGCACAGGAAGTTTGTGCCCATGTTCAGCAGCGCCGCCGCGCCGAAGGTCATGAGGAGGACCGGGACCTCGGCGTAGGAGCGGGAGGTCAGCGTCAGCACGACGACGATGATGATGGCCGCGATGATGACGATGACGAGCATTTCCGATTGCAGGTCCGCGGAGGAATCGTAGCCGACCTCGGAATAGATCGAGGTGTCGTAGCTGCCCTCAAGCTCGTCGCGGATCTCCTGCAGGGCGTTCTCGGCGCGCTCGTCCCCTACTTCTGCGTCAAAGCTGACGGAGAACAGCGCCGACGCATTTGTGTAATGCTCGTCGGTGTCGTCAAATTCGACGGTGGTGACACCCTCGATGTCCTCAAGCCGGGACTGGATGTCCAGCGCAGTATCGTAGGTGATGTTGGACACCATGACGTTGGCCGTGCCGTAGGTGACGAAGTTGTCATTCATCACGGTCAGGCCCTGGCGGGTCTCGGTGGTGTCGGGCAGGTAGGTCGTGATGTCGTCCTCGACCTTGACCCAGCCCGTCGCGATGGCACTGAAAATCAGCGCAAATATGTATAACAGGAAGAACAGGTTGCGTTTATCAACGATAAACGAAGCCAGCTTTTCCATCCCGCCGCCTTTTGGCTTTTCGTTCTCCAAGAGTATACAGCCTCGCTTTCCCATTTTATTCGATACAAAAAGGATACATCAATATTATACGAAATGCAAGGCCCATGCAACACAGTCAAATTCAGAGGAATGTACAAAGAAACGAGGAAGTTTTTGTTAAGGTACACAAAACAAAAACACCGTGCGGTGTTAAACCACACGGTGTTGAAAGCTATTTGGTAAGCTAAATTACTTCAGCTCGACCTTAGCGCCGACCTCGGCCAGCTTCTTCTGGATGTCCTCGGCGTCAGCCTTGGAAGCCTGCTCCTTCAGCTTGGCGTTCGGGGTCTCAACCAGCTTCTTGGCCTCCATCAGGGAAGCGCCGGTCAGCTCCTTAACGGTCTTGATGACCTGCATCTTGTTGGCGCCAACGTCAGCCAGGATGACGTCAAACTCGGTCTTCTCCTCCTCAGCGGGAGCAGCAGCGCCGGCGGCAGCGGGAGCGGCAGCAGCAACAGCAGAAACGCCGAACTCCTCGCAGATGGTGTCAACGAGCTCTTTCAGCTCCAGAACAGTCATAGTCTTGACAGACTCGACAATGGCAGTGATCTTCTCAGAAGCCATGGTAGTTACCTCCATAAATTTTATAGTTTTAAGCGGCGCGGTTTGTATTCAAGGAGCGCTGCGCCGGTGCGCTCAACCTGCTAAACCTAAACTCAGGCAGCAGTCTCGTCCTGCTTGTCGACGATACCCTGCAGGGCAACAGCCAGACCGCCAACGATACCGTTGAGGGAGCCAGCCAGCATGGAGAGCAGGCCTTCGCGGTTGGGCATGGTAGACAGGCTCTTGATACCTGCAGCGTCCATGACCTGACCATCGCAGAAGCCGCCCTTGACGACGAAGCGCTTGGACTTGTCGGCGTCAGCAAACTTGCACAGGATGCGAGCAGCAGCAGCCGGATCCTCCGGAGACAGAGCGATAGCCGTGTCACCCTTGAAGTAGTCGGTCAGACCCTCGTACTGGGTGCCCTTGACGGCCAGGCGCAGCATGGTGTTCTTGACGACCATGTAGTGCACGCCGGCCTCACGCAGCTCCTTACGCAGCTTGGTGTCATCAGCAACGCTGATGCCGTTGTAAGCAACGACAACACCGGCCAGAGAGCCTGCGATCTTCTCGTTCAGATCAGCAACAAGAGCCTTCTTAGCTTCCAGAATCTTTGCACTGGGCATTTGAAATTCACCTCATTCCACTTACAGATTGGTTTCGGTAAGCGGCTTTTTATGTGATATACAGAAAAAAGCCCCTTCCCGTCGCCGGGAAAGGGCTTGAAAGCATTGCAATCAAACGCACGTTTCTCGGCAGGTGGGTAAAACCCGTTATGCCTTGCGGCACCTGCTGTCTCAAAAACAGCTTAATTAGTATAGCACGCGAACGTGCGTTTGTCAAGCGTTTTTCAGCTCAAAGCTGAAAAACTTATACGCCGTACTTGTTGGTAGCAACGCGGACGCCGGGGCCCATGGTGGTGGCGGTTGGTCATCAGCTTCTCGGCGCCGAAAGAGGCCTTGCCGATGGGCACATGGATGATGTTCTGCTTGTCCAGACGGTACTCGATCTTACCGGCCTTAGCGTCGGTAACAGCCTTGCCGACGTCGGGGGTAACGGTGCCGGCCTTCGGGTTGGGCATCAGACCACGGGGGCCCAGGACCTTACCGAGACGGCCAACGCGGCCCATCATGTCGGGGGTGGTGACCAGAACGTCGAAGTCCAGGTAGCCGCCGGCGATCTTGGCGATCAGATCGTCATCACCGACCTCCTGCGCACCGGCAGCCTCAGCGGCCTTGGCGGCGTCGCCCTTGGCGATGGCGATAACGCGGACGTTCTTACCGGTGCCGTTGGGCAGGACAACAGCGCCGCGGACCTGCTGGTCGGCGTGACGGCTGTCAACGCCCAGGCGGACGTGCAGCTCAACGGTCTCGTCGAACTTAGCGGTAGCGGTCTTGCAGCACAGCTCCAGGGCCTCGGTGGGATCGTAAGTCTTGTTATTCTCGATCAGCTTAGCAGCGTCGATATACTTCTTGCCGTGTTTCATTGCGTATTACCCTCCTATTCAGCCCTCAACGGTAACGCCCATGCTGCGGGCGGTGCCCTTGATCATGCTGACAGCGGCCTCCAGGGAAGCAGCGTTCAGGTCGGGCATCTTGGTCTTGGCGATCTCCTCGGCCTGAGCCAGCGTGATGGAGCCAACCTTGTTCTTGTTGGGCACGCCGGAAGCAGTGTCGATGCCGGCAGCCTTCTTGATCAGAACGGG
>QWCE01003644.1_pt1 | contig 18603 bp, 17 predicted proteins | sample 1972531 | NCBI WGS metagenome assembly QWCE01 (sample SAMN09866716, study PRJNA288562) | Human gut metagenome isolate term4_stool, whole genome shotgun sequencing... | reverse complement strand
TGCTACCGCCTGCCGATCCCGCAGGGGCGAAGCCCCGGAGGGATCATCGCTTTTTAGACCGGGTGTCGAGGCACGAAGTGCCGAAGACCCCGGGTAAGAGGACCCCGCGAGAGATATACGACCCCGCTAGGGTGTCGCACTTGTCAGAGAGTCAAGCAATCAGTGCGACACCCTGGCGGGGTCGCGGGATCGCTAACAGCGCCTGATCCACGGGTCTTCGGGGCTACGCCCCTCGACCCGAGGCTAAAAAACGGGCACCCACAAGGGGTGCTTCGTTCCCCACTCTTCACAATTAGATGAATGGCTACGGTGTCTCTCAAATGCGTCACCCCTGCACTCTAATCCTGCCCTACCCTAAATGCAATAAAATGTGGTATCTTTGGGGCGATAATAACAAACATGACACCATGAGGCGAGAGAGGGAAAACGACACGACACACATCGGTTGCGGATCCTTTCCGGACCCGATGCCCTCACCCCACCCCACATCAGGAGGAAATAGTTAGATTATAATAGGTGGTTATGAAAGTATTAGTTACCGGGGGGGCCGGGTTTATCGGTTCTAATCTGTGCGAGTATCTCCTCGGAGAGGGGTATGAAGTTCGCTGTATGGACAACTTCTGCACCGGGAAACCGGAGAACGTCATCCCCCTGCTTGAGAAATTCCCTGAGACCTTCTCCCTCGTGGTCGGCGACATACGTAGTCTGGAGGATTGCCATAAGGCGGTCGATGGCATGGAGTATGTCCTTCACGAGGCAGCCTTAGGCTCTGTCCCTCGGTCCATTAAGGACCCGATCACCACCAATGATACCAATATCGGAGGATTCCTCAATATGCTTGTCGCTGCCCGTGATGCCGGCGTCAAGCGCTTTGTCTTTGCTGCCAGCTCCTCAACCTATGGGGACAGCGAGTCTCTGCCTAAGGTGGAGGAGGTGATCGGTCGCCCTCTCTCTCCTTACGCCATTACCAAGTATGTAGACGAGCTGTACGCTGATGTCTTTGCGCGGACGTATGACATTGAGTTCATCGGTCTCCGGTACTTCAATGTCTTCGGTCGTCGGCAGGACCCCCATGGGGCCTACGCTGCGGTGATCCCGCTCTTTGTCAAGAAGCTGATGGCGCACGAGCAGCCTGTCATCAATGGCGATGGCGAGTACAGTCGCGACTTCACCTATGTTGACAACGTCATCCAGATGAATATGCGCGCACTCACTACGACGAATCCGGAGGCGGTTAATCAGATCTACAATACCGCTTACGGCGAGCGCACGACACTCAATCAGCTGGTCTCTTACCTGAAGGAGAACCTCTCTAAGATGGATCCGGAGATCGAGTCTATCGACGCGGTCCATGGACCTAACCGAGTGGGTGATATCCCTCACTCCTTGGCTTGTATAGATAAGGCGAAGCGCCTCCTCGGCTACGATCCCAAGTACTCTATGCGACAGGGATTGGAGGAGTGCTGCAGGTGGTACTGGGACAACCTCTAAGCGACAGTCGCAAAATGATCGAGCAGGTAGACCTCCTGGATTTTACAGCCTTTGGGGAGCTCCATGCGGAGCTTGCCCCCGGACTCAATGTCTTCATCGGTGAGAATAGCACAGGCAAGACCCACCTGATGAAGCTCCTCTACTCCGCTCTGATCTATGCTAACGACGTCGAGACAAGGAGCATTGAGCAGCTCCTCATGGAGTACTTCCTCCCTGATAGTATCGGTCGCCTCGTGAAGCGGTCTGTGGGTCGCGGATCCGGCTCCTTCAGCATCACGAGGCGTGATGGGGACGAGGTCTCACGATCGCTCAAGGTGCGGCTGACGACGCAGCAAGGCGTGACGGAGGAGGCAGAGGACTGGCGCACAAGCACGCCCCTACCGGCGGTCTACATCCCCGTCAAGGACATGCTGGCCAATTCCCCCGGCTTCCTCTCCCTCTACAGAGATCACACCATCCACTTCGAGGGGATCTACCCCGACATCATCAGCAAGGCTCTCTATCCCGCCACACGGGGGAGGAGAGGCGCGCTACAGAGGGAGCTTCTAGACTTCATCGAGCAGGAGATCGGAGGTACGATCGCCATAGAGGGGGAGGAGTTTTACCTCCGTTCTCGCGACGGCTCCGGCAACCTTGAGTTCACCCTCCTCTCAGAGGGCTACCGCAAGCTGGGGCTACTCTTCTGCCTGATCCAGAACGAGCGCCTCGCTGAGGGGTCAATCCTCTTCTGGGACGAGCCGGAGGCCAATCTCAACCCCAAGATAATGGGGCTCCTCGTGGAGATGCTCTACAAGCTGGTGGAGATGGGCGTGCAGATCTTCATCTCCACGCACAATAGCATGCTCACCTCACAGATACGTCTTCGCGAGGATGAGGGGGACACAAGGTATCACCTCTTTCAGAGGAGAGCGGACGGAGAGATCCACTACTCCGCACATGACCACCTGACAGATATGGAGGCGAATCCCATCCGACAGGCGTATGACGACCTGCTACTCCGTCAGATAGAGAGCGAGCTGCAGCCATGAGAAAAGAGATAGAGGGTTACAGCTACGACTTCCCTACGGCAGAGAGCATCGTCAAGTTTGACGGCCCTGGTCATCATTTGACACACGCTATGAAGGCTGTCGACGTGGTGATCGAGATGCCGGGCCGCAGGCTCTATATCGAGGTGAAGGACTTCGATGCACACCGTACGGAGATGCAGAGGGAGGGACGCGATGTCTCCGACGAGGAGTGGCAGAGAGACCTGAGAGCCGAACTGGTCTATAAGTTTCGCGACTCCCTCCTCTACCACTGGTGCCAGAAGAAGCCCGAGAAGAAGAGTATCTTCCTCTTCCTCACCGACTGGACCGACTCCGCACTACTCAATGCACTGAGCCAAGACCTCGATCAGAGATTTCCCCGCAAGAGACACGCTAAGACCTGGTCGACCGTGTGGCAAAGGACCTTTGTCGAGACGCTCCTTGTCCTCAACGATCATCTGTGGAATCAAAGTCCCCTGCTCCGCGCAATGGGGACCATAAGTCGCATCAAATAAGCAAATCAAATAACATCTCATATACATTATGAACTCACTCAAGGACACAAAGATTGCTGTCATCGGGCTCGGCTATGTGGGTCTTCCACTTGCACGGCTCTTCAGCACTAAGTACAAGACCATCGGATACGACTACAACCCCGCACGGGTGAAGGCTCTGATGGCGGGTCACGATGCCACCCTCGAGGTGTCGGATGAGCTCCTGCAGACCGCCATCAAAAATGGCTTCTCCTGCACCTCGGATCTTGAAGATATCAAGGAGTGTAACTTCTATGTCGTGGCTGTCCCTACGCCCGTGGATGAGAATCACAACCCCGACCTCTCGCCGCTTATCTCTGCCAGTGAGGTGGTCGGTAAGGTCATCAGCAAGGGCGATGTAGTCGTCTATGAGAGCACCGTCTACCCGGGCGTGACGGAGGAGAGCTGCATCCCTGTCGTGGAGCGTGTCTCCGGGCTGAAGTTCAATGGGGACTTCTTCGGTGGCTACAGCCCCGAGCGCATCAATCCCGGCGATAAGCAGCATACCGTGGAGCACATCAAGAAGGTTACCTCCGGCTCCACGCCTGAGGTGGGCGAGTACGTCAATGCCGTCTACAGCTCCGTCATCACTGCCGGCACCCATCTCGCACCCTCTATCAAGGTGGCTGAGGCGGCCAAGGTGATCGAGAACTCTCAGAGGGATATCAACATTGCCTTTGTGAATGAGCTGGCGAAGATCTTCAATCGAATGGGGATTGACACACAGGATGTGCTGGAGGCGGCGCAGACGAAGTGGAACTTTCTCCCCTTCCGCCCCGGTCTCGTAGGCGGACACTGCATCGGTGTGGACCCCTACTACCTCGCACAATGTGCCATGAGGTACGGGTATAACCCTGAGATCATCCTTGCCGGTAGGCGCATGAACGATGGTATGGGTGAGTATGTGGCAGACCAGGTGGTCAAGCTGATGCTCAAGCGCGGCATACAGGTACTTAATGCCAAGGTCCTCCTCCTTGGTTTCACCTTCAAGGAAAATTGCCCCGATGTGCGCAATACCAAGGTGATCGACATCGTGAAGACGCTCCAGACGTACAATACCAACGTGACCATCTACGACTCGTGGGCCAATCCCGAGATCGTCCGGCGCGAGTATGGCGTGGTGGTGACCAATGAACTCCCCTCGGAGAAGTACGATGCGGTCATCCTCGCAGTTGCCCACAAGGACTTCGAGAAGCTCTCCGTCCGTGACCTGACGACCGACAAGGGAGTAGTCTATGATGTCAAGTCCGTTCTTCCATCCTGCTCCTACGATCAGAGGCTGTGACAGGAGTGGATAACTAGTATAGCAAATTTTTACTAACTACGATGATTCCCTAGTATTATGCGTCGGGAAAAATTTACAATAGGTATCCCCAAAGAGACGAAGATACCGATTGATAATAGAGTTATATTCTCTCCTGATCAGGCATCTGAACTTATGGCTGAACATCCGGTTCTTGAGATAATTGTGGAATCAAGTGATGTGCGCTGCTTTTCCGATGAGCTATACAAGGATAGAGGAGTCAGAGTTGTTGATGACCTTGCGACCGAAGATTGTGATATAATCATAGGAATCAAAGAACAAGCTCTGGCTCATATCATTCCGAACAAGCATTATGTCTTCTTTGGGCACTTTGCAAAGGAACAAGAATACAATCGATCCTTGGCGATGCAACTGCTCACCAATAATAATACGTTTACAGACCATGAGTACCTAGTAGATAGCTCCAATAAGCGGCTGTGCGCTTTTGGAAGATATGCTGGTATAGTAGGTGCTTATAACGCAATTTGGGGTTATGGTCTAAAGGAAAAGCAGTATGCACTGTCCTCTCCTAATTCTCTGGGAGTTGTTGAAAAGTTACTCGAGGCTATTAAACTCATCAATGTCGAAAAGCTGCCCAATATCCTTTTTACAGGAAATGGAAATGTAGCCAAAGGATGTCGAGAATTTCTTACAGCTATAGGGTACGAGGAAACGACAATAGAGGATTATACTGCAGGAAAGTTCTGCCAAGCAAAACCTCTTTTTGTGAACCTCCTATTAAAGGATTTAGTTCAAAGAATAGATGGTAATCCGTTCAGTCGAACAGACTTTTCCAACCATCCCGAAGAGTATGTGAGTTGTCTTCTTCCAAAACTAGATGGGTTTCCCGTCCTTATCTCTTGTCACTATTGGGGAGAGGAAGACCCGGTTTATCTCAATCGAGAGGATCTTGTGAAGCTATCCGGGAAACTGAAGATAGTAGCAGATGTAACCTGTGACATCTCAGGAGGCTTTAAATGCACGATTAGATCATCAACACACGCAGATCCATTTTATGACTATAACCCTTTCTTAGCTAAGGAAGAGGACGCATTTAGTAGCCCATCTAACATTACAGTAATGGCGGTAGATACACTGCCTAACGCCATCCCAGTAACTTCAAGTGAGTACTTTGGAGGCAAATACATGGAACTGGTAATCCCTGGCTTGATCGGAGAAAATCAAGAGGCTAAAGAGGCTTTCGATAGAGCTACTATTATAAGAGATGGTCATCTGACCTCTAGATTCTCTTACTTGTCGAGCTTTGTAGTATAGAATAGAGCAGGGAATCCTCTTCGCCTTTTAACCCATTACACTATGGTTAGTAATATCAAAAAATATAGCATCTCACTGTTGTGGAGACGATTTTCAAGAGACAACTCAAAGTTCTACTATCACGAGTTGTTAAATTCGCTGGAAATACCTCTGACGGATGAGTTAACAAAAGAGCAGATTGATGAGATCCAAGGTTTTTATCTGAACCACTGGGGCGAGAAGCTTTCTCATTACGATTTGTTCTTTCATAATGCCTACTATAATATTACAGGGTTATTCTCTCCGAGGTATGTTCCTACCTCACTGTATCGGTCAGAGATAGTCTATAGATTAAATGACTTTAGAATGAATAACATCTAAAGAAGTTATTAGGATTTAATACATCTCTAACTAAGAATAGGTATGAATGTTCTACGTAGCGCACTAAACTGGTTGACTAAAAATAATTTACCGCTTAGCTTAAAGGTTCGCTATTTTTATTACTTCCGAAAAAAACTCGACTTAAAGAATCCTCAAACCTTAGACGCTAAGATTCAATGGATGAAAGTTCATATTTATGGCTATCATCAGGATCCAATCTATACTCAATGTGCGGACAAATATAAGGTTAGAGAGTATATCAAGTCTTGTGGATGTCCAGAGATACTCAATGAATTGATTGCTGTCTACGATGCACCTGAAGAGATTGAGTGGGAGAAACTTCCTCAGAAATTTGCTCTCAAGTGGAATTTCGGTAATGGCTACAATATAATCTGTCATGATAAAGACAGTCTAAACATTCCTCAGACTATACATAGGCTGAGAATGTGGGGTAAAGAAGAGCCATGGCTTAAGACAGGAGAGGTGCAGTACAAGTATACAGAGAAAAAAATAATCATCGAGCAGTTTATAGAGTCTGAACGAGGGGGACTTCCAGTAGACTATAAGATATATTGTTTCCATGGTCAGCCGGAGTTGTTGTTTACATGCGAAAATCGCGACTCTGGAACTCCTCAGTTTTATTTCTTTGATAGGCATTGGAAGTTACAACGGATTAATCATGATGGTTTGGTGGCACCTGGGGGATTTTCCTTGCCTAAACCCAAGCACTTAGATGAAATGTTTCGCTATGCAGAAGTATTGAGCAAGCGATTTCCCTTTGTGAGAGTGGACTTTTATGACACTCCTGAGCGCCTTCTTTTTGGTGAACTGACATTTACACCTGGTGGGGGCTTTGATACAAGTAGATTGCCACAGACTCAATTATACTTAGGAGAAAAGCTCGATCTAAGTAAGGTAGCCATTAAGTAATTTGTAGTGAGTACTCGAACAAACTACATATGGGCGACGATTGACAAGATTGGAGGTGTAGGACTTGCCTTCCTCTTTAATCTTGTGATGGCTCGATGGTTCCTCTCGCCTCGAGAGTTTGGGATCATTGGTATGCTGCAGATTTTTATCTCCATAGGCTATACAACAGTGATAGCAGGATTTGGTCAGTCCCTGGTACAAGCCAGAGAGTTGGTGGAAGAAGATATAAACACTGTCTTTACTATAAATCTACTTCTGTCGCTTGTTGTCTATGCGGCATTATATTGCTCAGCTCCTGCAATTGCTTCGTTTTATGGAGAGCCAATACTTAAGAAAGTATTAAGGGTCCTTGGGCTTCAATTGGTCATATGCGCCTTCCTTATCGTGCAGTATAATCTCGCATTGCGGAGGTCTCAGCTTCGAAGATTGTGCATTGTTGCGATATCATCAAACATTTTGGGCTATACAATAGGTGTTGTTCTTGCTGGGAATGGTGCGGGCGTATGGAGTTTGGTATTTGCGACACTTTCCCTTTATCTCTTCCAGGTTATCGGACTATGGATGACCACGAGCGAATATCCGACGATTGGAATTAACAAGAACTCGTTTAAGAAATTAGTACCATACAGCGGCTTCATTTATCTTGCTACCTTGGTAAATCAAGCCTACATACATGGACTATCAATGATCTTGGGGAAAAGATTTAGTGCTACAACTCTAGGCTACTACACCCAAGCCAATAAACTACAGATGGTTCCTTCTCAGGCAATCCAAGATGTGGGTTACCAAGTATTGTTTCCAGACTTCTCCCGTTATCAATCTTCGCCGGATATACTCAAAGAGCGATATAGAAAGAACTTACGCCTGCTGACTATCTTAAGTGTCCTAGGTTTTAGCACCCTCTTTTTGACCGCAGAGCCTCTTGTACTTCTACTTTTTACTGACAAGTGGTTGCCCTCGGTACCAATGCTGAGAATACTGACTCCTGTAGGCCTTTTTCTTGTCCTCTCCTTTATCCCGACCTTGCTTATTCGCTCTGTAGGCAAGGCTAAGAGCTACTTCTACCTGATAACTATCGAGCGGCTCGTTGGCATTGTCATTCTGATTATACTTAGTGGCATAGGAATGTATGAGACTCTTTGGGGATTGGTCGGACTCAATATTGCTTACTTTCTCTTCAATGTCTACTATGTCAGTCGATTAACTTGTGTCACTATAATTGAACAATTAAGTGATGTTCTTCCCATTCTCCTTTTGCAAGGACTTGTAATCCTGGCAACTGACTATCTATTCTGCTTTATCACATTCCCGAATATTTTAGTAGAGATTCTGGTGGGTCTGTTAATACCATGTTGTAGTGTACTTATGTTTTGCAGCCTGTTAGGACTGACAAGTAGGTCAGAGGTTAGGGCATTATTAAAACGAAGAAAATGACACGTTTCCCAATCGATACCGTAACAAGGGAGGGGCTGTCTCCAACCTCCCATAAACCAAGATCTCAGGGATCTACAATAAGAGATCGTATCACAATCGGTCTACTCTATCTTATTCTCCTCACAAATGTTTTTCAGTATTCGTTTTGGGGTATGCAAGAAACTTATTATGGGATTCTAAGGAATATCACTATTGGATTAGTTATCGTGCTATTCCTTGTCAGTGTAAGACCCACGCAAATTAGACAAACTCTGGCGAGCGAGAAATTTTTGAGCTTTTGGCTATTCTGTGCTTTATTTGCTGGCGTTGGGCTACTTGTCTCCTATGCTGTCGGTGCTAAGCTCTCATTTGGTAGCTTTAGAGATGTTGTGATTGTTCTCGGAATTGTTGTCATCGGATATAATATACGAATTGATGGTAATATTCTTGAGAGATTTATTGTGCTTTATATTCTGCTAGGGACTCTCTCGGCGCTCTCGTATGTACTTGTGTTCGGGTTTGGAATACACGAACAATATTTGGTTGACTATAAAAATCAGCTAGCCCCACTGTTTTCAGTTCTTGTATTACTCGCTGTCTCTCACACTATTAATTCTAGTAGATACAAGATTCTAATGTCCCTTTGTGCTTTGTTGCTCATAGTGGTTATTGGAATTCTTAGAGCCCGCACTGTTTTGATAGCCGCTTCCTCCTGTGTTATGCTATACCTCTTTCTTTCCCAGAAGATTTCAACGAAGGTGAAGTTGTTAGTCACTGGTTTTGTTATTGCATTCATTGTCTCAAATATGGATTTGATTTTGGAAATCTTTATATCAGGGAAGCAGGGGACGGACTTGAATAGCATCTCATCGGGTAGAGTCTCACGCATTTCCGACGGCTTGGAATTCCTCTCCAAAGACAATAATCTTTTGACTGGATCTTTATGGGGTGAGCAGTATGATAAGGGAATAGTACATGTATTTTTATTGAATCTATGGATTGAATACGGGATCATATTATCATTTCCTATTGCTCTATTCTATTTCGTATTTCTCGGGAGGGTTATATCCCAAAGCTTTAAAAGAGGAGATGGCTTTGGGGGAAGAGATCGAGTAATGCCTATCATTATTCTGCTGCTCTTCATCGTGAGTTTCAATGAGTATTCATATCCTTTTTCACCTGTAAGCTCTGTGTTCTTGTCATATTTATTGTATGGGGTGGACTTGCGAAAGAGATCATCTATTTGTTAGACTATCGACCATGACTCCACATATTCTGCACATTGCGAATGATTTTTCGGGTTCGCGAGTCTACAATCAGTTGACACGGGCAATTGATAAACGGGGAATCAGGCAGAGTGTCTTTACAACAGTGAGGAACAAGGGGCAATTCGGCAAAAATATGGTTGACTTTGCAACAGATTGTTCGAGTATTCACTACTCTGATAATTGGCACCCTTGGCATCGTGTACTATTTAGTCAGAAGACGAAAAGCAACTACGCCCACCTGCTCGGTATGATAGACCCTCATATTATAACTCATACACATGCACATACGCTCTTTAGTGATGGAGTATTGGCTCTGAAACTAAAGCAAGATTTCGGAATCCCCTATACTGTCACTATTAGAAATACAGATATAAATACTTTTATGAAGTTTATGGTGCATATTTGGGATACCGGAAGGCGTGTACTGAATAATGCCGAGAGTGTTGTCTGTATCTCACCTGCTCATATCCAGAGGGTGCTGAAGTGGAAAAATTGCCCGCCTAGTTTTGCAACAAAAGTCATCAATATTCCTAATGGCATTGATAGTTACTGGCTTGACAATCTCTCCTGCGCGATAGAATCTCATCGTCAAGATGATGCATGGCACCTTCTGTATGTGGGGAATTTCTCGCCAAACAAGAATGTACCTCGACTTATGTCTGCAATACACGATCTAAATGGTCAAGGATATAACTTGCAACTTCATATTGTAGGAGGAGGTGGTGAAGATACTAGACGAATAGAGTCAATAGCTAGTAAGTCTCCCGAAACGTTTCACCTTTATGGAGTTATCAACGACAAGGAGAAAATTCGCGCCTTAATGCAACAGTGTCATATTTTCACTATGCCCTCTCTTACGGAGACCTTCGGACTTGTCTACGTTGAGGCATTATCTCAAGGTTTGCCTATCCTCTACACCGAGGGAGAAGGAGTCGATGGCTTCTTTACAGCATCCTATGGTGAAAGCTGTAATCCGCATAGTGTGTATGACATCGCGTCGAAGATTGAACGGATGATCGTTAATTACAACGAATACGCCATAGAAGAGAGCTATATTCGAGACCATTTTGACTGGGAAAAGGTCGCTGATAGGTATCTCTCTCTGTTTCACCTTTAACTAAATCTAATTATGCGTTCACCAATCTCCATTGTCATCCCCGCATACAACGAGGAACGCTTTATAGAGGACTGTCTCAATTCGGTCTATCAGCAAGACTACCCCAAGGAGCTCCTAGAGGTGATTGTGGTAGATGGCAATAGCCACGATCGAACAGCTGAGATCATCCGAGAGAAGTTCCCTCAAGTAAAGCTCCTGCATAATCCCCGGAAGATAGTGCCCATCTCTATGAATATAGGAATCAAGGCGGCTCAAGGAGTCTATATCATCCGGCTGGATGTACACTGCGTCTATCCAAATGATTACTTCAGCCGGCTTGTCCAATTTATGGAGTCTCACCCGGAGGCGGACAATGTGGGAGGTGTCTGTAAGACGCTTCCGGCCAATGATACCCCAAAAGCGGAGGCTATCGCTATCGCCCTCAGCTCGAAATTCGGCATGGGCAACTCTGAGTTTCGTGTGGGAGCCAAAGAGATTAAGGAGGTGGATACGGTTCCCTTTGGCTGCTATCGTCGAGAGGTCTTTGATAAGATAGGAGGCTATGACGAGGAGCTGATACGTAACCAAGACAACGAGCTAAACTCTCGTCTCAAGCAACATGGGGGACGTATCTTCCTGCTCCCTGACCTGCTTATAGACTACTATGCACGCCCCACAGTGAAGAAGTGTGGGCGGATGTTTTATCAGTATGGACTCTTCAACCCATTAGTAGATAAAAAACTGGGACAGCTCTCCTCCCTGAGGCGTATGGTACCTCTCTTCTTTGTGCTTTACCTGATACTCTTTGTTGTGCTGAGTGTCATCCTGCCGAAGTTAACCCTTTGGTTTGCAGTCCCCCTTCTTCTCTATCTCCTGATAGATATTGTGGCGTCCCTGCAACATATAGGCAGGCCAAAGGTCGCTCTATGGCTGCTCTGCATCTATCCCGTCATCCATATCAACTATGGTATTGGCTACATAGATGGTATCCTGCGCCTTCTCTTTAACCGCTCTTTTGTCGCCGAAGCTAACAGATAAAGTATGTGGGCAAAGTGGCTATTTGATCGTGTAATGTCGCTCGTGGGGCTGATTGTCCTCTGCCCCTTGTTGCTTATCGTGGCGATCTTGATTCGGGTAAAGATGCCGGGGGGACCGGTACTCTTTAGATTAGGAACTGATAGCCAATAGAAAACAACCAAGCCGACAGTTATAATGCCAAGCATACAAACGGATCAAACCATAAGTGATATGTGATGATGGATAAAAGTAGTATACTGCAATATAAAAAAACCTTTGATGGTATAGTCAGGCACATAGATGGGGATGACTCTTCTGAGCAGATAGAGATATGGTTTGCTCGGGAACTGCAGCCAATCCTTGGATATAGCCGGTGGGAAAATTTCCAGGTAGCAATTCGTCGCGCCATAGAGTCCTGTATGTCGCAGGGAGTCAGAACTGAAGACCATTTTCGTGAGGTCACGAAAATGGTTGACTTAGGGAGCGGTGCAAAGCGTGAAATTACGGATGTAATGCTTACGCGATATGCATGCTACCTTATTGCACAGAACGGGGATCCTAAGAAGGAGGAAATCGCCTTTGCTCAGAGCTATTTTGCCATTCAGACACGCAAGGCAGAATTAATAGCCGAACGACTGAACTATCTCTCCCGCATAGAAACGCGTGATAAGTTAAGAGCAGCTGAGAAGCAGCTGTCTCAGAACATATATGAGCGCGGGGTGGATGACAAGGGGTTTGGGCGTATTCGATCGAAAGGGGATACTGCTCTTTTTGGAGGGTATACTACGGGAGTCATGAAAATGAGACTCGGGGTGAAGTCAAACAGACCTTTAGCTGACTTCCTGCCAACACTCACAATCGCAGCTAAGAACCTTGCAACAGAGATGACCAACTACAATGTTGAAAACAAGGACTTAAGTGGTGAGCCCTCAATAACGAAAGAGCATGTGCAGAATAACCAAAGCGTGCGTGCTATGCTAGGGCAGAGAGGAATTAAGCCAGAGGAATTACCTCCATCAGAAGACATCAAGAAGCTAGAACGTAGAGTTGCTCGTGATGACAAGAAGATCGAACAGACCTCACAGAAACTCCCCAAGCAGAAAAGACAATCGTAAATGTGGAAGAAATGGCTATTTGATCGAATCATGTCCTTCGTGGGACTGATTGTCCTCAGCCCTTTATTGCTTATCGTAGCACTCCTCATTCGGCTAAAGATGCCGGGGGGACCGGTATTCTTTAGACAGAAGAGAGTAGGGAAGGATGGCAAACTCTTCACGATGGTGAAGTTTCGCAGTATGAGTGTGTCTCATGGTGGTAGCAGTGTCTCTGTTGCCGGGGAATCTCGCATCACCCCGCTTGGAGCCAAACTGCGTAAGTACAAGCTGGATGAGCTTCCGGAGCTGTGGAATGTGCTGGTGGGAGACATGAGCTTCGTAGGCCCACGTCCTGATGTACCGGGCTATGCAGATAAACTTGTGGGTGAGGATCGGGTGATACTGAAGCTACGTCCGGGGATCACCGGTCCGGCATCCCTAAAGTATCGCAACGAAGAGGAGCTCCTTGCCGGGGTGGACGACCCTCAGACCTACAACGACACCGTGATCTTCCCGGACAAGGTTCGCATCAATAAGGAGTACTACTACAACTGGTCCTTCCGGAAGGACATCCGGTATATCCTTCAGACAGTCTTCGGTTGAGCAGCTCCGCGAATTGTTGTTTAATCTTTGGCAAATGGGACATCAGACGAGGCTTAGGTGGTGGTGAATACCTAATGATCTCTGAAATTGATGGCTATTGGAAAACACGCATCACTAGTTGAGATTCTTGAATTATGGTTGATTTTACTAGTATCACATATAGTGGCATACTATCAATTCTTGCCGCTCTCTTTGGGATGGGTTACCCTTTAATCATGCAGAGCATTAGTCGAATTTATAGTCTTTACGACTCGGCGCGGCTCTCTCAGAGATTTACCAATGAAAATATCTACAAATGGTTTCAAATCATAATGGGGAGTAATTTATTACTAGCAATTTGTACTCCATTTGTCTTGAGATTTACTTGTGTTAGTGGCGTGGTTCTTATCTCTATTCAGACGATATTATTAGCAGGTTTGATATGGGTTACATATAGACTTCTTGACCTGATGATCGTCTATGGGAATGCCGACAAACTTTTTTATCGCATTCAGAGTGGGAAGGTGGATAATGAGGATATCAAGGATATATTTGACATAGCTATTTATTCAGATAAGAAGAATAATGCGTTGCTGTATTCATCAGCTATGTGCAGTGTTTTTAATTATATCCGGGAGCATGGCAAAGTAAGCGATGGCGAACCTTTTCCTGATGGCACACCGCGGGTGGTCAACGATGACGGCATAGTGGGAATAATAATCAAATGGAAAGAACTAATACGCGATGATCACGGTTGTCATCAGCTCTACAGTGAAATAGGTATTATCAAGTTCCTAATGTCGGCAGGGAGTAGTAGCGAGGGAGTCATTAGTTGGTACACTAATAATCAGGTTTGGGACTTACTTCAGGCAATGGTGCTTCACGACAATAAATTATTGTTTCTGAAATATTGGGATGTTGCCGATTATTTCGCGTGCTATAGATGTCGTTTAGCTGAGCAGGAGGTTAGGGATAAATTTATGCTCAGGCATATTATGCTCGGTGCATTACTGGTTTATCACAAGAAAGTCTCGTGGATTAGAGACATACTCTTCTATACGAATTCCATCCCCCCGTATTATGGTCTTGTCCCAAGTACTTTTCCTGAGATCGTCCGAATGCTCAGGGTCGCAGTCCCCAAAAGTGGAGAAGTACCATATATTATTCAACAAGCTTTCTTCTTTGAGACTATCACTGGTCCCAAGCATAATAATGACCTTATATTCCAGTATGTGGTAATGTATTTATGTCTATTGGTCTACCGTTTGTGGGGTATAAATGATTCGTATGTAGACACAAGAGAGGGCATTTTTGACTACCCTGAACCACCTCGGGGATCTTCTAATATAGCCAGAGATATTAGTTATGTTGATCATATGCTTGATTGTATTCAGACGAAGCTTCATTACTTCTGTGATATGAGCCAGTTAGGTCTTCTACAGCCCCCTACTGATAAGGAAGTTTGTTACTTCCTTTTGGGCTATAAACGTCAATTGGGGTGTCTGCAAAAGGGAGATGGACCTCACTGATTGTGCGTATGACACTGAGGAGGTGTTGCGATTAGTACATAGTTGTATCCACTCAAGTAAGCAGGCACCCACCAATGTGTCTTCTATGATGCAGTAATCATCCATTTGTGCAGATAAGAGACAATCGGGGTGTGTGGGGGTGGATAATCCTGCCTATCCAAACGCTTGACACTCTTGTATACCTCTGCAGGGTAAGGGACATCATACAACTATTCTGGACTCTTCTACAAAATGATCTGTCTCTGATTACCCAGATATGACTACATTTGTGGGAGATGCTACTGAAATATGTCACTACCGATAGATACCATAGCTCTTATCAGAGGAAAGAGCGTAGAGTCCGAGAGACTGGAGTATAAGGAGAGCTGGAATCCAGAGGATGTCCTGCATACCATGTGCGCCTTTGCCAATGATATGAATAACTGGGGCGGAGGCTATATCGTCATCGGTGTGGCGGAGAAAGATGGTTTACCAGTCTTGCCCCCAAAAGGGGTTAATCCCTCCGAGATTAATACCATCCAGAGGAAGTTGGTAGAGCTAGGACATCGGGTTATCCCCAACTATCACCCCATTTCTGATGTGTGTGACTATGAGGGGAAGTCGGTGTTGATCATCTGGTGTCCTGCAGGTGATGACAGACCCTATAGCGCACCGGTCGCCCTTAATAGCAAGAAGGATGGTAAGCGAGCGGAGTATGTCCGGATACAGTCTGAGACTAAGCAGGCCAGTCATAACCAAAGAGTCAAACTATTCGAACTCGCGCAGCGGATCCCTTTTGATGACAGGATAAATCGTGAGGCAACCATCGACGACCTTGACCTCGGACTTATAAGAGAGTATCTGAAAGAGGTGAAGAGTGATCTCTATCTCTCGAGCGCCAAGATGTCAATGGAGGATCTGGCTTCCAGTATGCTAATTGCGAGGAAATGCGGAGAGCAGTATATCCCTCTCAACGTGGGGCTGCTCTTTTTCTCTGAGCACCCTGAGAGGTTCTTCTCCCGGGCGAGGATTGAGGTGGTCTATCACTCCAGCATGAATGTGAAGGGATTTGATGAGAAGATTTTCGATGGTCCATTACACTATCAATTGCGAGGTGCGCTGTCATACATCAATAATCTCGTCATCCGCGAGCGGGTTGAAAAACTCCCTGATGTGGCCGAAGCTAATAGGTTTTTCAATTACCCCTTTGCTGCAATCGAGGAGGCTCTTGCCAACGCAGTATATCGTAAAAGCTACGAAAAGAATGAGCCGATAGAGGTGCAGATCTGGCCCGATAAGATCGAGATACTGAGCTATCCTGGTCCCATCCCTCCAGTGACAAAGAAGTCACTCCTTGAGCTGCCCCAACGACAGCGCATCATTGCCAGAGAGTACCGTAATCGGCGTGTTGGAGATTTCCTAAAGGAACTCAATCTGACAGAGGGGAGAGGAACGGGGATCCAGACCATATATGCCAAATCGAAGGCTAATGGGTCGCCCATGCCGGTCTTTGAGACCGATGATGACCTGAATTACTTCCTCGTCACCCTTTTCTGCCGAGAGAATATGATAGGCTTAGAGAATAAGGGTGGTAGCTTAGCTTAGAGAATAAGGGTGGTAGCTTAGAGAATAAGGGTGGTAGCTTAGAGAATAAGGGTGGTAGCTTAGAGAATAAGGGTGGTAGCTTAGAGAATAAGGGCGATAGCTTAGAGAATAAGGGCGATAGCTTAGAGAATAAACTTCCTGAAGAGCTCTTGGAGCTGGTGACTAACTTGGGGCGAAGGACATCCAAGAAGCAGTTGCGCTTTGCGGTCCTGAAACTCTGCTCTGTAGAGGCGATGACTATTGAGCGTATAGCTCTGCTGACGAAAAGATCAGAGCAGCATATTCGCCAGAATAACATTCGGATTCTACTCAAAGAAGGGCTATTAGAGCCTATACATGAAAGTCCGACAAATCCCAGCCAGGCTTACCGAACCACTGAGCAGGGTAGGATATTGATTGCAAAACAGGAAGAGTCGGATGTGAACCAAGTGGTTCTGTGAGCGAGCTGCTTCCCTTCGGGGATAGGCAGACGTGAGCATCAAGAGAGGGATCGGTCGACGGGATTGCATAACGACAGGGATAATCACTCCTTGGCTGTAAACCTCAACTACGGTACTTTAGTATATGCGCTTATTGAGTACTTCTCTGTTTTTTTGACCATAAAGACGCAGTAATTACGTCTAAGCGCAAATAGGAGACAATCGGGGCGTGCGGGGGTGGTATCTTTGCAGCTGAAAGAGAAAGCACTATTGAGCCAGTAGCTCTTACATAGGGTGTGTTGAGATAGTAATTCCTATTCTATAGAAGTTGATCTCTTGTGGTGTTGATTTTGACGTGGTGCATAACCGCTGATTTCACTACATTTGTGGATGGATCAGAGTAGATAAACCATCAGATAAAATAACGATATGAGTGAGGAGAGAGCGCAGATCAGTATGTCCAATACTAAGAAGGAGATGCTGGAGGCCTATCAGGCGCTGCTGGCAGAAGTGCAGACGAAGAGCCTCGAGAATCCGAGGGAGGAGCAGAAGCGGATCGAGCAGAAGAAGGTGGTCGCTCAGGCTGAGGCTCTCTCCGCTGAGGAGATGGACAAGTTTGCTCGGGAGATCATGGGCGGCTTTGAGCGATCTGTGGCTCTCCTCCAGTCTCAGCTTAGGGAGGGCTTTGATAAGCTCAGGACTCTTGACGAGACGATCAAGATCAAGGAGGCTTGGATAGAGGATCTCTATGCCATTCAGAGCAATGCCGACTCGCTCTCGACACTCATCCTTGCACAGAAGAAGCAGAAAGAAGAGGCTTCGCGAGAGCTGGATGAGATGCGTACTAAGCTGGAGCGCGAGATCGAAGAGACTCGCGAGGCGTGGCTCCGTGAGCAAGAGCAGTACAAGGACTCCGTCAAGCAGGAGAAGGCGACCGCTGCACTTCTCCGAAAGCGTGAGGAGGATGAGTATGAGTACACCACGAGTCAGAGGCGGCGTAAGGAGGAGGATGCCTTCCGGGAGCAATTGGACGCAGATGAGCGAGAGCTGGCGGAGCGTCGCCAGGACTTTGAGCGGACTACTGCTGAGCGGGAGCGTGTGCTTGCCGAGGCTGAGGGTGAGCTGGAGGGACTGCGCCGTCTGTCGGAGAGCTTAGATACTCGTATGCAGGAGGTGGAGAGTAGGGCGATCAAAACCACTGAGGAGCGTCTCGAGAGGGAGCATCGCTTTGCTTTTGACTTAGCACAGAAGGAGACAGAGGGTCAGCTGCGACTGAAGGATCAGCAGATCGAATTACTGCAGCAGAAGATCAGGGAGATAGAGGCGCAGCTCCGGGAGGCGGGGCTCAAGGTCTCTACATCAGAGGAGACGGTCCGAGACATTGCGCTCCGCGCCATAGACTCCTCTGCGGTGACCAGTCGTGCGCTATCGCGTGAGCCTCGCCCCACAGCCGGGCGTGAGGGCACCGATGAGGCGTGAACACTTGTCACTGAGGGAGTGAAGTAAACGTAGCCAATAATCTTATGACGGAAGAGAGAAAGATGATCTACCTCTGCCTCGCTCATATGAGTGAGGAGGGGCTGGAGCAGAAGTATGTGAAGGAGGCCTTTGACACCAATTGGGTGGTGCCGATGGGCCCGAATGTGAATGCCTTTGAGAAAGATCTGGAGGCGTTTGTCAACAG
>QWCE01003193.1_pt1 | contig 18605 bp, 16 predicted proteins | sample 1972531 | NCBI WGS metagenome assembly QWCE01 (sample SAMN09866716, study PRJNA288562) | Human gut metagenome isolate term4_stool, whole genome shotgun sequencing... | reverse complement strand
CGTCCGCCCTTTTAGACTATGGTTTTTCCGTATGCCGGCTCTATCAGGATACCACACCGCCCGCTCTGCCGGAATTATCAGTACGGGGTGGCACTGATAAAAAGGTCAGTCTTTCCTATGAAGGAACCTTTTCATATCTTGATACTGCAGGAAATGACTTAAATCTTATTGAAAAAAAGCTTTCTCTTCCAGAAGAAATAAAAGCTCCGGTAACACAGGGAAAAGAAGCCGGCACACTTTACTATACATTAAATGAAAAAGAAATCGGCTCCATCCGGGTCTTATATGATACTACGATTCCAAAAGCTACCTATCAGGATTATTTTCGTAAGACGCTTACTTATTTCTTCTCCCTGTAAAAACTTTTCTACAAAAGCGGGGCCAGCAGACGCAGACAGGTCTGTATCATCCGTACTCCTACAAATCTGTGTTTGCAGAATTCCAGATCAATCTGCTGTGACTGTCTGATTACCGCAAGTGCATCTTCTTTTAACTGCAGCACTGCCTCGGTCTTATAGCACCAGACTCCGCATTCAAAATGCAGATACATACTGCGGTAATCCAGATTGATACTGCCTACGGTAGCAATTTTATCATCACAGACAAAACTCTTTGCATGAATAAATCCCGGTATATACTGATAAATCTTTACACCACTTTCAATAAGAACACCATAATCTGCCTGTGTCAGAAGATAAACAAATTTCTTATCCGGAATTCCAGGTGTTACAATCCGCACATCCACACCACGTTTTGCCGCATTCTGAAGGCTTACCAGCATTTCATGGTCAATAATCAGATACGGGGTGAAAATGTAGACATACTTCTGTGCTGAATTAATAATGTTCATGTATACATTCTCGCCGGTATTTTCGTGATCTAACGGTGTATCACTATACGGCTGCACATATCCAACGGATGGAATCTTTGCCACATAGTCTGCATCCGGCCGGAACTTCTCATAATCCTCCGTGGAATTTATTATATAATTCCACATTTCAAGAAACATACAGGTAAAGCTCCATACCGCTGCACCTTTCATATGGATTCCGGTATCCTTCCAGTATCCAAACCGCTCAATTTCATTGATATATTCATCTGCAATATTGATTCCGCCAGTAAATGCAACATTTCCATCAATAACGAGGATTTTTCTGTGGTCACGGTTATTCATAATGACAGCCAGTCTCGCCCGCAACGGATTAAACGCCGCACATTTAATTCCGATTTTCTGCAATTCTTTATAGAAATTATTCGGCAGTGTCGTAATGCAGCCAACATCATCATAAATCAGACGTACTTCTACGCCCTCTTCCACTTTTTCCTTCAAAAGCTGAATCAGCTCCCGGAACATCTTTCCATCATCTAAAATAAAATATTCCAGAAAAACAAACTTTTTCGCTTTCCGGATTTCTTCTAACATAACCGGAAACATTTCTTCTCCGGACGGATAATAATTTGTTGCTGTATGTTCATAAACCGGAAAATGCGCCCAGTCACTGATATATGCAGACTGTCCAGCGGCAACCGGATCTTCTTCTGCCAGCCGTTCTCTGCACGCTCTATCTTCTGTAAGAAGCGGTTCTACTTCCTCATTTACACGGTTCATTTTCTCTCTTGCCTTTTTGGTGAGTTCCGGTCTTCCAAATACCACGTACAGCAACAATCCGAGCAACGGAAACATCAGAATAATAAATACCCATGCCAGCCGGTATGCCGGATTCATTCTTCGATTTACAACGAATAAAGCTACGATAAATGCAAGTATATTGAGAATCAGGTTGATGTAAGTAGACATTTTACCAACTTCCAGCAGCAGATAAAATAAATATCCAAACTGAAGTAAAATAAGTAAAACTGTGATAAAAAGTCTGCTGATTAAAACTTTAAATATTTTCTTCACCTTATTCCCTCCTCTTTCTTTTCTACCCCTTATTTTATGCGTATTCTTCATTTTACCGCATTTTCTCCCAGAAATCAAATGTCCGGCGTATTCCTTTCCCTCTGTCTCTTTCCCTCTGTCTCTTTCTCTCTGTTTTTTATCTCTTCCATGTTCTTTTATTTTATCGAATCAGCTGCATGACATCCAGCCTCCCCCAGCCCTGTGCATGCTTGGATTTTCCGGTATCTACACTCGTCTCATAAAGCCGCAGTTTTACTTCTGCCGGTTTTAGATTTGAATAACGGCTTAAAAGCACCGCGACCGCCCCCGCCACCACCGGTGTTGCCATAGAGGTTCCACTTTTCATCTCATAACCATTTCCCATCCGCTTACAGCTGACAATCGCTGTTCCAGGAGCCACTACTTCCGGTTTCATAATGCAGGCTTCCGTCGGACCTCTCCCACTATACCCACGCATCAGGCCCAGATTTTTTACTTCTCCTTCCTCATCATCACTGCTGCCCACCGTTATAATCTTCCGGCATAGCCCCGGTATCGTAATACTCTTATCCTTTGGCCCATTATTTCCTGCAGCAGCAACCACTACGATTCCTGCATCCCAGACTGCTTCAATTGCTGCTAACAATTCCTCCTGTTCTTCCCTTCTGGCCGAAGCAAGCATTCCTACGGAAATATTTAAGATTCTGATATTCATTTTCTCATAATTAGAAATCAGCCATTTTAATGCTGATACCACCAGTCTGGTATTTCCCTTTCCCATACGGTCTAATACTTTTATCGCATATATCGCTGCTCCCGGTGCCATCCCCCGGTAACGTCCATGAGAAGCAAAACCGGAACCTGCAATAATTCCTGAAACATGGGTTCCATGACCATTATCATCATAAAGTATCTTCTTATCACCTACATAATCACGAAATCCTCTGATTCTTTGTCCAAAATCAATATGAGTTCCAATTCCTGTATCCATCACGGCTACAGTGACATTATTTCCAATATATCCTAGTTTATGAGCTTCATTCACCCTTGTAATCTGTCTGACCCGTTCCATACTGCACCATTTTATGTTTTCTTATAATATATGCAGTGCAGCATTTTTGACCACCGGCAGAGCTTTTTGGATACCCGAAAAAGAAGTTTACTCAGCAAACCCGGCTCTTTTTTTCCGCCAGACTTTTTCTTCGCTACTTACGTAAAAAGGCGTATACCCTTGTGGATTTTCATCCGCAAAAGCATACGCCTTATTTTATTTATGTGAGTATTGAAAAATCACATGCCACGAATCTGCAATTAGTTCTGAGCAGGAACATCCTTGATGGAGAAGCTGATTCTTCCCATTCTGTCTTTGCCCATGCAGATACAGGTTACTGTATCACCAAGAGTCAGAACATCTTCTACATGTTCGATTCTCTCTTTTGCAATCTTGGAAATGTGAACCATTCCCTCTTTGCCCGGTGCAAATTCGATGAATGCACCAAATTCTTTGATGCTTACTGCACCTTCATCATTGATGTCAATCTTAACACCGGTGCGGTCGATAATCTCGTTGATTGTCTTGCCCTTCTGACCTACTACATCACCAATCTTAGCCGGGTCAATCTGAACCTGAAGAATCTTTGGAGCATACTGTCCAACTTCTTTTCTTGGTTCAGCAATTGCTTTGGACATAACTTCGTCCATGATATAAAGTCTTGCTTCCCTGGTTCTTCTGATTGCTTCTTCTACGATAGGTCTTGTTAATCCGTGAATCTTAATATCCATCTGGATTGCAGTAATACCGTCATGTGTACCGGTTACCTTGAAGTCCATATCTCCGAAGAAGTCCTCAAGTCCCTGAATATCGGTTAATACGATGTAATCATCATCTGTCTCTCCAGTTACCAGACCACAGGAAATACCTGCAACCATTTTCTTAATCGGAACACCTGCAGCCATAAGTGCCATACAGGATGCACAGGTAGATGCCATAGAGGTAGAACCATTAGATTCAAAGGTCTCGGATACGGCACGGATTGCATATGGGAATTCTTCTTCAGAAGGAAGAACCGGAACCAATGCTTTCTCAGCCAGTGCTCCATGTCCGATTTCACGACGTCCCGGTCCTCTGGAAGGTTTTGTTTCTCCAACAGAGTAGGATGGGAAATTGTAATGGTGCATATATCTCTTGGTTGTAATATTCTCATCTAATCCATCGATTTTCTGAACTTCAGATAATGGAGCTAATGTTACAACATCACAGATCTGAGTCTGTCCACGGGTAAACATAGCAGAACCATGTACTCTAGGAATAATATCAACCTCAGATGCCAGCGGACGAATCTGGTTGATTGCTCTTCCATCCGGACGTTTGTGGTCTTTTAAAATCATCTTACGAACGGTCTTCTTCTGATACTGATATACAGCCTCACCAACTAATGGAAGCCACTCTTCGTTATCTGCAAATGCCTCTTCCATTTTTTCTGTTACTTTACGGATATTTTCTTCTCTGGTCTGTTTGTCGTCAGAGAATACTGCTACTTCCATCTCATCCGGTGTAACAATCTCACGCATAGCTGCAAACATTTCCTCTGGAACTGCACAGCTTGTATATTCATGTTTTGGTTTACCAACTTCGTTTACCAGTTTCATAATGAAATCATTAATGGTCTGGTTGATGTCGTGTGCCATGTAAATTGCTTCAATCATTTTATCTTCCGGAATCTCATTTGCTCCGGCTTCAATCATGATTACTTTCTCTCTTGTAGAAGCAACCGTCAACTGTAAATCACCATTGTCCCAAACTTCCTGGGATGGGTTGATTACAAATTCACCATCTTTCATTCCGACCTGTGTCATAGCACATGGTCCGTCAAATGGGATGTCCGAAATGCAGGTTGCAATCGCAGAACCAAGCATTGCTACGATTTCCGGACGGCATTCCGGGTCAACGCTCATAACGAGGTTGTTTAATGTTACATCATTACGATAATCCTTTGGGAATAACGGACGCATAGGTCTGTCAATTACACGGGAAGTAAGGATTGCATTCTCAGATGCTTTTCCTTCTCTCTTATTAAATCCGCCAGGGATTTTTCCTACTGCATAAGATTTCTCTTCGAACTCTACGCTAAGAGGGAAAAAGTCGATTCCGTCTCTTGGCTTTTCAGATGCTGTTGCAGTAGATAATACAGTGGTATCACCGTAGTGCATGAATGCACATCCATTTGCCTGTTTACCCACACGGTTAATATCAACCGTAAGAGTTCTTCCGGCAAGTTCCATTGAATAACTCTGGTACATATCATTTCTCCTTTTTTGTATACAGGATATTCCTGCTTATTATGGCAGAAGTTCCGAAATGGTGCTGTTTGCAGCCATCCGGAGGTGTATCGACCGAAACTACTGATTAATACAATCTGTAATTGCACTAATCAGTGGTCTCGGAATCGTCCTTCTGCCGTTCTTACATTGTCATCCATAAGACTCTGCACTTGCAGTTCCTTACGGATATCCGGCAACCTGTGGAAGCCTGGCAACCGAAAAATAGAGCGGACAACTCCGCTCTATTCTATACGGTTTCCTTTTACAAGAAATTACTTTCTCAAACCTAAACGTTCGATTAAAGAACGATATCTTTCAATATCAACTTTCTTTAAGTAAGCCAGTAAACGACGTCTCTGACCAACCATCTTTAAAAGTCCTCTTCTGGAATGATGATCCTTCTGATTTACTTTTAAGTGCTCATTCAGCTCATTGATTCTGGCTGTTAAAAGTGCAACCTGTACCTCTGGTGAACCTGTGTCTGTAGCAGTTTTACCATATTCTGCGATGATTGCTTCTTTTCTTTCTTTTGATAACATTTATGTTTCCTCCTTATATTTTCTTATCGCCTGATAATCAGTAAAAGGTCGGAGTGTCCATCTACCGAATATCGGCTAAATCATACCTAACAAATATAACATACTACTTATTATTTGTAAACAAAATTCTTTTAGTTTCCTTATCTAGTTTCCTAATACACGGACAACACATACTGGTGAACGATAATATGCATTGGAAATCTTGATTCCGGTAGAAGGTGAACTTGCATGAACAATCTGACCATTTCCGATATAGATTGCCACATGGTTGATGCCCTTACCGCTACCATAGAAGAACAAATCTCCCGGCTGTGCTTCGGATGCACTGATTCTGGTTCCGCATCCTGCCTGTGCTCTGGATGAGTGTGGCAGATATACGCCATAATTTGCATATACGGATAATACGAATCCGGAACAGTCCGCTCCTCTGGTAAGGCTGGTTCCGCCCCATACATATGGATTACCGACAAACTGTGTTGCATAAGCCACCAGTGATACCCTTGTATCTGAAACACCCTGACCATATTTTAATTCTGTCATGGTCTGTGCCTTTGGCAGCTGCTGTGAAATCTCTACATAGTCGGTGCTTGCATATCCTACATCACCATCTAAGTCTACTTCCACCCAGCCATCATACTGATTTAAAACCTCTAATTCTTCTCCTTCCGGCATCAATGCCAGTTTGGTACAATCGGTATTCATCTCAGCACGTACATTTAAAGTCTGTGTTGTAACGGTTGCAATGGTCTTCATTACTTCCTGGGCTTTTGCTACAGCTGCCTCTCCGGTAATGATATATTCTGCTTTTACATATCCGGTTACCTGACCAGATTCAATTTTAAGCCACTCGCCATTGTCCTCTAATATTTCACATCCGGCATCGTTCTGCATCTTTCCTACGATATCAGAATTGGTATCCGGCTGTTCCCTTACATTTAAACTGCTGTCAACCTGTGCAATACCAAGATTGGTATATCCACAGATTGTTGTATCTGCTGGTACCGCTGTATCGGTTGCTGCTGTATCTGCAGGTACCGTTGTATCGGTTGCTGCAGCATCCTCAGACTGTCCTTCCATCGTTGTAACAGTATTGGTTGCTGAAACAACAATATCTGTATTATAATAGGAATCCATTGTAGCAAATATTCCTGCATTTAAGCCGGAACCTGCTGATGTCTGTGCAGCTGCGCCGCCCTCAAGCGCCACTGTAAGTCCACAGGTAAGAATAAATGCTGTTGTCTTCCACTTTCTATTGTTCTTCATAAAAATATGCCTCCTGACATTGTAACGATGCAAAATGCACCCTGCATTTCCGCATCTGTTCGAATCAATATGCTTCTCCATATTTTAAGATTATAGCAACGTGATTTCATAATGTCAACATAAATATGTAACAATTATGTAACAATTGTTCGAAATTTTACGAAATTCATATATTTAATGCTGCTGTACATAAAATCTGCCATAGGCAATATCCTGTTCGAGCTGTTGCTTTAAAGCCTCTAAGGATTCAAACTTCATCTCGCTGCGCTCTCTGCTCCGGAAACAGACACGCACTTTCTTTCCATAGAGATTCTCATTAAAATCAAAAATATTGGTTTCCACTGCCACCGGATTAACCCCTTCGATAGTCGGCTTACATCCCACATCTGCGATTCCATGATACGTCTTATCCCCTACTACAACATCACAAACATAGACGCCAAACGGCGGAAGCAGTTTGTTTTCCGGCGGTATGATATTTATGGTCGGGATTCCAAGTACCTTCGCGCCCATTTCTCTGCCATGTATTACAACACCTTCCACAAAATAATCATAGCCAAGAAGGTATTTTACTTTTTCCATATTGCCCTTTTCTACTTCTTCCCGGATAAAGGTACTGCTGATATCCCGATTCTCATACTGAACCTTATCTATTACCTTAAGTTCATAATGCAGCTTCTTCGCATATATTTCCAGCAGATGGTAATCTCCGCGGCGGTTATGTCCGAAATGAAAATCTGTTCCAACCACAATGCCACGGATTTTCATGGAAGAAGCCAGCATTTCAATAAATGCTTCCGGTTCCATGGTCATGACTTCTTTGGTAAAAGGATATTCAATCAGATAATCAATGCCCTGCTCTTCACAGATTGCAACCTTCTCTTCATTCGTCGTAAGCACCTTCTGGACTTCATTTATCCTGCCCGGTCTCGGCGGAATGGCAAAGGTAAACAGTACCGTTGCACAGCCTTTATTCTTCTGCTCCATCATATGTTCTAATAAAGTCTCATGTCCTCTGTGCAGACCGTCAAATTTGCCAAGGGAAAGCACGCATTCTTCTTCAATATGAAATTCTGTTGTTCCATGTATATACTTCATTTTTTATACCTGCTTAAATGTCTTTTTCCTTCTCATTGCTGTGTAAAGAAAAGTTTTACCGGCTTAAACAGCCTGTCCGCTGTACAGTATTCATATATTCCAACAAAATGATTTGCATTGTCATACACTCTGACTTTTTTGCAGTCATCTTCTTTATAAAAAGAAGCAAGCGTATGCTCTATCGTCTCTGCCTCTGCTATCACGGGCAGCGGCAGCTTATTTCCATTATATAAAAGTGCAGTACTATCTTTGCGGCTGTGAATCTGTGGCAGATTTTTAAATACGGTATCAATGGGATATAAAATCTCTTCTATCTTACCACTTTTCATTATTGTCTCAATTTCCTGCAGTGTTTTTGCATCTTCTATTTGAAAATCTGAAACTCTTGTCCGTACCAGGTACTCCATACAGGCTCCACAACCTAATTTTTCTCCGATGTCATGGCACAATGTCCGGATATAAGTTCCTTTGGAACAGTGCACCCGCATGGTCACTCGCGGCAAGTCGATTGATAAAATTGCAATATCTAATATCTGAACCTTCCTTGCCTTGCGTTCTACTTCCACACCTTCTCTTGCTAAGTCACATAATTTCTTTCCATTGACCTTCAGTGCAGAATACATCGGCGGAATCTGTGCATATTCTCCCACAAAGCTTTCAATACACTGCTTTACTTCTTCTATGGAAAGATTTACCTCGGATTCCTTTAATATGGTTCCTGTCATATCCTGGGTATCCGTTTCTTTTCCCAAAAGCATGACTGCCTCGTATACCTTGTCCTTATCAGTTAAAAGGTCACAGACTCTGGTTGCTTTTCCTATACATACAGGAAGTACGCCCTCCGCATCCGGATCAAGCGTACCTGTATGTCCAATCTTTTTCATTTTTAAAATTCCACGCAGCTTTGCAACTACGTCAAAGGACGTAAATCCTTTTTCTTTTCTCACATTAATAATTCCGTCCATACGTTATCCTGTCTATTTCAAAAGCTGTTTTTCAACGTCCTTTACGATTCCCTCAAGAATCTCTTTAGCATTGCCTTCTATGGTTGCTCCGGCTGCCCGTATATGGCCGCCTCCACCATAGGACATCATAATAACTGCCACATCTACCTTACCACTGGAACGCATGCTTGCTTTAAAGCTTCCATCCTCATTTTCGTAAAGAAAGATTGCAGCTTCCACATCTTTGGTAGCACGAAGCTGCTGTACGATTCCTTCTAAATGTTTCGGAAGAACCTGGTATTTTTCCATTTCTTCTTTGGTTACGATAGATGCAATGCATTTTCCATCTAAAAAGAGCTGGCTGTCCACCAATGCCTGACCCAAAATCCGGTTCTGCTCGTAAGTTTTCTCATAATAAGTCTTATCCACGATACGGCTGAAATCAATTCCCATTTCCATCAGCCTGCCGGCAATGTTCATGGTCTTTGCGGAAGTACAGGAATACTGGAACACACCCGTATCATGCACAATTCCCACATAAATACATTCTGCAATTTCCTTTGTAATCTTCTCTTTATCTATGAGCTCATATACAAGCTCACAGGTTGAACTTGCCTCCGGGAAAATGTAGTTTGCATCTGCAAAGTTCTGATTGCTGATATGATGGTCAACACAGAAGGTGCGTTTTGCTGCATGAAAATATTTCACTGCATTTCCCAGTCGTTTCTCATCGCCGCAGTCCAATGCAATAAATAAATCGTATGGCTCTTTTTCTATATAAGAGCTGTCAATTTTATCTGCATTTGCAAGGAATTTGAAAATGTTTGGAATCGGTTCCAGATGGAGTTCCACTTCCATTTCCGGATGATATTTTCTGATATAGTTATATACTGCTAACGTGGAACCTACACAGTCTCCGTCAGGTTTTACATGACCGGCTATTGCTACACGCTTCACATCATAAAGCTGTTCCTCTAATTTCATTGGCAACACCTGCTCTCTTTCTCTTCGGATGAGGCTTAGGACTCTTCCTGTCCAATCACCTCATCAATTTTCTTTGACATGTTTACACCATACTCAATGGACTGATCCAGGATAAACCGAATCTCCGGAGTATTTCTTAAATTGATACTTTTTGCTAGGGCATGACGAATATACCCTTCTGCACTATTAAGACCTTTGATTGTATTATTCTGAGCTTCTTCGTCTCCGAATACACTGATATACGCCTTACAGGTTTTTAAATCCGGTGCCACTTCTACGGCGACCACACTGGTCATCGGCGCAATACGCGGGTCTTTTACTTCACTCCGGATAATGTTGGAGAGTTCTCTTTGAACTTCTCCATTTATCCGCATATTTTTCATACTATTTTTTTGCATAATTTTCCTGTCCTTCTATCAGATTATCTGGCAACCTCTACCATCTTATATGCCTCTACCTGATCCAGTTCTGCAATATCATTAAATCCTTCGAATACAAGACCACACTCATATCCGGCTTTTACTTCCTTCACATCGTCCTTGAAACGTTTCAGGGAAGCAAGATTTCCTTCAAATATCTGTGTTCCCTCACGGGTAATACGGACTTTACATCCACGCTCGAAGTTACCATCCAATACATAAGAACCTGCAATGTTACCAACACCGGATGCTTTGAAAATCTGACGGACTTCTGCATGGCCGATTACTTTTTCTTCGTATACAGGATCTAACATTCCCTTCATAGCAGCTTCTACGTCTTCAATTGCGTTATAGATAACTTTATAAAGACGGATATCTACACCTTCATTTTCAGCAGTAACCTTTGCTGTAGGGTCCGGTCTTACGTTAAATCCAATGATGATTGCGTTAGATGCAGATGCTAAAGTAACATCAGATTCGTTGATTGCACCAACACCACCATGGATAATCTTAACCACAACTTCGTCGTTGGAAAGTTTTACAAGGCTCTGTTTTACGGCTTCTACAGAACCCTGGACGTCTGCTTTAACGATGATATCCAGCTCTTTTACATCTCCGGACTGAATCTGTGAGAACAGGTCATCTAAAGACATCCTGGAACGGGTCTCCTCTAACAGTTTTGCCTTTCCTTCGGAAATATATGTCTCTGCAAAGTTTCTTGCATCTTTTTCACTGTCACATGCTACGAATGTTTCTCCTGCATCCGGTACACTGGAAAGTCCTAAAATCTCTACCGGCATGGATGGTCCGGCTTCTTTTACTCTTCTTCCCTTATCGTCAATCATGGCACGTACTTTACCATATGCACTACCACAGGCAATCGGCTCACCAACTGTAAGGGTTCCCTTCTGTACTAAAACAGTTGCTACAGCTCCTCTTCCTTTATCCAGCTGTGCCTCAATGATAACACCACGGGCTTTACGTTTTGGATTTGCCTTTAACTCGCTGACTTCTGCTGTTAATAATAACATTTCCAATAACTGGTCAATACCTTCGTGGGTATGAGCAGATACCGGTACAAAAATGGTGCTTCCACCCCAGTCTTCCGGAATCAGTTCGTATTCGGATAACTCCTGTTTTACTCGGTCGATATTGGCATTTGGCTTATCAATCTTATTGATTGCTACTACGATTTCAATTCCGGCTGCTTTAGCATGGTTAATTGCTTCTACAGTCTGCGGCATGACACCATCATCTGCTGCAACTACAAGAATTGCGATGTCGGTAGATTTTGCTCCACGCAGACGCATTGCGGTAAATGCTTCATGTCCCGGTGTATCTAAGAAGGTAATCTTCTGTCCATTGATACTTACCACATAGGCTCCGATATGCTGTGTGATACCACCAGCCTCACGGTCTGTTACATGTGTATTACGGATTGCATCCAGAAGGGATGTTTTACCATGGTCAACGTGACCCATTACACAGACAACAGGTGGTCTTGGAACTAAATCTTCTTCTCTTTCTTCATCCTCTTTTAAGAGCTCTGCAATTACGTCTACCTTTTCTTCCGGCTCTGCAATACAGTTAAATTCCAGTGCAATTTCTTCTGCACTGTCATAGTCGATTTCCTGGTTTACGGTAACCATCTGTCCCTTCATAAAGAGCTTCTTGATGATTTCAGAAGCCTGAACCTTCATCTTATCTGCCAGTTCCTTAATCGTCATACGCTCCGGCAGGGATACGCTGCGGATGGTATCTTCTTCCTTTGGTTTCGGCTGTGCAGGACGTTTCTTCTTACCGCCGTTTTTCTCAAGATTTACATATCTTTCCTGTTTCTTGCTTCCTAACTTATCGTGCTCCTGCACCTGTTTCTTACGGGTATTGTCACGGTCACGGTTTTCACGGCTTTCTTTTCTTAAATCATCCGGTCCTGCCTGGATAGCTTCTTTATTGAAACGGTTTAATTCCTGATCGAATCTTCCACCATTTCTTCCGCCTCTTCCATTTCTGTCGCCTTGTGAACGGTTATTATTGTATGGTCTGTCTCCCTGTGGGCGGTTATTGTTGTACGGTCTGTCTCCCTGCGGGCGGTTGTTATTGTACGGTCTGTCTCCCTGCGGGCGGTTGTTATTATATGGTCTGTCTCCCTGCTGACGGTTATTATATGGTCTGTCCCCCTGCGGGCGGTTGTTATTGTACGGTCTGTCTCCCTGCTGACGGTTATTATACGGTCTGTCTCCCTGTGGGCGGTTGTTATTATACGGTCTGTCTCCCTGCGGGCGGTTGTTATTATACGGTCTGTCTCCCTGTTGACGGTTATTGTTAAAGTTTCTTGTCTCCGTCTTCTTCTCTTCTGTTTTCACTACCGGTTTCTCCTGAACAGTTTTTGTTTCCGTAGTCTTTACTTCTGCAGTTTTCATTTCTGCTGGTTTTACTTCTGCAGCCTTAACTTCTGTTGCTTTTACCTCTGCCGGCTTAACTTCTGCAGCTTTTACCTCAGCAGGCTTTGGTGCTGCCGGTTTTGCAGGCTGAGCTGGTCTTGCAGCCGGTGCCGGTCTTCTTGCTTCTCCTGTCTTGGCATTGGTGTGATAAGCCTGACGTCTGCTTCCCGGATTGGTCTTGCTGTTCTGTGGGTTAAATACAGCAGAAATACTTGCTTTTTTCTTCGGTCGAGCCGGTGCCTCTGTTGATTTTGCCTCGCCTGCAGCTTTTGTTTCACCTGCTGGCTTTGCTTCTGTTGCAGCTTTTGCTTCACCTGCCGGCTTTGTCTCTGCTGCCGGCTTTTTCTCTGCTGCTGGTTTTGCTGCTCCGTTTACTTTAGAACGCACCAGCTTCTGTGCATCTTCATCTATACTATTGCTGGATGTCTTTACTTCATACTGGGTTCCTTGTAAGGAATCCAAAACATCCTGCGGCTTTATATTTAATTCTTTTGCGAGTTCATATACTCTGAGTTTTGACATATATAACTACCTCCGTTATTCAGTTGTTAACAGTTTCAATTGCTTTATGACGGCTTTGGCAAGACCTTCGTTGGTAACTGCCAATGATGCCCGAAATTCTTTTCCAATATGATGTCCGAGACTCTCCTTATCAGCATAAGCATAAAATGGCACTTCATAAAAGCTGCACATATCACGGAAATGTTTCTTCGTATTATCTGAAGCATCTCCTGCGACAATGACCAGATGAGCCTTTCCTTCTTTTACCGCTTTCTCTGTTGAAAATTCTCCGCTTGCAACATTTCCTGCCTTGGCAGAAAGTCCAAGCATGGATAACACCTTATCTTGTTTCAATATTCTGCATCTCCTTTTGCAACTCCTCATATATTTCTTCCGGAATCGCCATTTTCAAAGATCTTTCCAAGCCCTTTGTCTTTTTTGCTGCCAAAAAGCAATCCATATTCGGACAGATATATGCGCCTCTTCCATTCTTCCTTCCAGTGGAGTCCACTACAAGTTCATCTTCCGGCGTATGAATAATCCGAATCAGTTCTTTCTTGCTTTTCATTTCCTGGCATCCTACACATTTCCGCATAGGAATCTTCTTATTCGTTGCCATCTATGAACTCACCATCTCCTGCGTTTTCTTCTTCATAACCTTCCTCATAACCCTCTTCATACTCCTCATCATAGTCCTCGTAATCATTTTCATAATCCATGAATTCACCGGACTCTCTTGCCTGTGTCTCACTCTTGATATCAATCTTGAATCCGGTCAGCCTTGCAGCAAGTCTTGCATTCTGTCCTTCTTTACCGATAGCAAGGGATAACTGATAATCCGGAACAACAACCTTTGCGCTCTTCTCTTCGCCATCTGCGATTACGGAAATAACTTTTGCTGGGCTTAATGCGTTCTCGATTAACATAGCAGGATTCTCATTCCAGTTAATGATATCAATTTTCTCACCGCGTAATTCACTTACGATAGCATTTACCCTGGCTCCATTCATACCTACACATGCTCCTACCGGATCTACATCAGGGTCATTGGAGTAAACAGCAATCTTTGTTCTGCTTCCTGCTTCACGGGCAATACTCTTAATCTCTACAATACCATCCTTTACTTCAGTAACTTCTGCTTCAAACAGACGTTTTACTAATTCCGGATGGGTTCTTGAAACCATAATCTTTGGTCCCTTTGGTGTAGATTTTACTTCCAGAATATATACCTTGATACGTTCGGTCGGTTTGAATACTTCACCCTTTACCTGCTCATTTTCAGTAAGAATGGCATCTGCTTTACCAAGATTAATGGAAATATTTTTTCCAACATATCTCTGTACAATTCCGGTTACAACGTCTTTTTCCATGCTATAATATTCGCTGTAAATTGCTTTTCTTTCTTCCTCACGAATCTTCTGTAAAATTACGTTCTTTGCATTCTGTGTTGCAATACGTCCAAATTCTTTGGATTTAACTTCTACATTTACCACATCACCAAGATTGTACTCAGAATCAATCATGCGTGCATTTGCAAGGCTGATTTCTGTTACATCATCTTCTACTTTTTCCACTACGGTCTTCTCAGCAAGCACATGGAACTCGCATGTTTCCGGGTCAATATTTACTTTAATATTATCTGCCTTTCCAAAATGGTTTTTGCATGCAGTCAGCAGAGAATTCTCAATTGCCTCAAGTAAAGTCTCTTTGCTGATATTTTTTTCCTGCTCCAGTATTGTCAATGCTTCCAACAACTCGTTATTCATTTCTTTATCCTCCTATATACTTATTTTCTAAGTTGTATGCTATGTTAATGATTAAAAATCGATGGCAAGACGGATTAATGCAATATTCTTCTTATCAAATACCTTCTGTCCATAAGATTCGTCTTCAATTGTTACGGTATTCTCATCATATGCACTTAAGACTCCACAAAATTCCTTTTCATGATCTATGGCACGATACAGACGTATCTCCACTTCTTTTCCCATAGAACGGACATAGTCCTTTTCTTTCTTCAACGGTCTGCCAAGTCCCGGCGAACTCACTTCAAAAATATAAGAGTCTTCCACATAATCTTCCCGATCCAGAATCTCATTCATTTCCCGTGCTACCATTTCACAGTCATTGACGGTAATTCCGCCTTCCTTATCAATGTAAGCCCGTAAGTACCAGTCGGAACCTTCCTTCACATATTCCACATCTACCAGTTCAAAATGATACTTATCAACGATTGGCTGAATGAAGCTTTCTGTCTTCTGTTCATAAATTTCTTTTCTGGACATGTAACCACCTTTCCATCTGCTTAAATTTTGTTCTAAACATGAATTGAGAGTGGACGCAACGCCCACTCTCAAAGCCTAAATCATCATGTACTGTATTATTATAGCACTATTTTCTTAAATTGCAAGATTTTATTTCCAAATTATCTACTTTCTGCCGGCTTTTCCTGCCTTTTTCTGTGACCAGACAGAACATGCTCCAATCACTACGGCAACCAGAATTGTAAATACATATGCCATCCATGCTGGTAATGTTCCTTCAGATGCTATTGCTGTGCTGCCGTTTCCATCACCTTTTACTAAAATCAATGCAGAAACCGGATCTACATCTGCTGTTCCAGAAATTGTTTCAATCGTATCTGTTCCTGCTAAGGTATCATTAATGCATACATTCCAGTTTCCTTCCGGAAGAGTTACTTCTTTTTTCTCATTATTGGCATTGAAGATCACATACATTCCATCTGCTGTCTCTCCGTCAACATCACCGGTAATTGCAAACGCTACTACATTATCATCTAAATCTTCTACCGGAGTCACATGTGCTTTTACATCCTCTGCATTGTCAAGGCGAAGCACCGGATGTGCCTTACGGAATGCAATCAGTCCTTTATAATACTGGTAAACATTCTGATACTGTTCATCTTCCAGATTGCTCCATTTTAAGCTGTTTACTGAATCTGGTGAGGCATAGCTGTTTTCATCTAGACCACCATCTGCTTTCACTTTGCTTCTTAAGAATTCTTCTCCTGCCTGCATAAACGGAACACCCTCTGCCGTCATATAAATGGCTGCTGCAAGATTGTTCATGCGGATTCGCTCCTCCACGGAAGCTTCCGGAGTAGAACGGATAATACGATCCATCAGGGAAAGATTATCGTGACAGGATGCGTAGTTAACGGACTGGGAAGGTGTAGTACACCATTCCGGTGATAATCCCATAAAGCATTTTTGTAAGGTCTTCTCTTTGCCATTTGCTCCGGATACAAAACCTTTTTCTGTAGTTGAAAATGTATTTCCTTTTAACAAATCTCTTAAAGTATCACTGAAAAAAGCCATTTCCGGTACTTCTGTGGAATTGGTCTGTGTTGTCATGGAATATCCTTCTTTGGTAAGGCTTGTCTGCATCGACCACCCTTCTCCGTAGAAGATAACATCCGGGTGGTCTTTGTGCACTTCCTCGATTACCTCGTTCATGGTTTCCGTATCCAAAAGTCCTACCAGGTCAAAACGGAAGCCATCAATATGATATTCATCTGCCCAGTATTTCACAGAGTCCACAATATATTTCTTCACCATGGAACGCTCGGATGCTGTGTCATTTCCACAGCCGGAACCATTAGAATAAGTCCCATTATCATTTACTCTTGAGAAATACTCCGGCACAATTACGTTAAAACAGAATTCTCCTGCATTGTATACATGATTGTAAACCACGTCCATAACGACACTGATATCGTTATCATGTAATGTCTTTACCATTTCTTTAGCTTCTTTCACCCGGACTTCTCCATGATATGGATCCGTGGAATAAGAGCCTTCCGGTACGTTGTAGTTGACCGGATCATATCCCCAGTTAAACTGCGGTGTATCCAGCTTTGTTTCATCTACGGAACCATAATCATAAAACGGAAGTAAATGTAAATGTGTGATTCCCAAATCCTTGATATGGTCAAGTCCGGTCGGAACACCATTTTCAGTTGTGGTTCCGGTCTCTGTCAGTCCTAAATATTTTCCAACGTTTTCAATTCCGGAACTGGAATCTGAAGAGACGTCACGGATATGCATTTCATAAATAACAGCATCATTAATACCCTCTCCGGCATGTGGGTTACTGTCACCGTCCCACCCTTCCGGATTGGTGGATTCCAAATCAATTATCATGGCACGTTTTCCGTTGACACCTGTGGTTCTTGCATATGGGTCATTGGCTTCTTTTTCCTCACCATTAATGGTAACGGTATAAGTATAATAGGTACCATTTAAATCTCCATCCTTTGATGCCACCCAGGTTCCGTTTATATCTGCAGTCATTGGAATGGATTCGATTAAATCATCGGTTCCTTCTGTTCCTGATTCATAGAGATTTACAGAAACAGCCTGTGCGGTTGGCGCCCAGAGACGGAACGCTGTGCTGTCTTTTGTCCAGGTTGCACCAAGGTCATCTCCGTCATAAGTATATTCTTCTTCAAATTCTTTGGTGGAATATACGCTCGGCATCACTACTTTATATTCAGTTCCTTCGTATGTAATCTGATAGCTCTTATAAGCATCTAATGGTTCTTCCACAACTACCTGATATACAAAATCATCATCTTGTGTTACTTCTTTGATAGTAACCGCCACACCATCGGCACTCTTAATGGAAAATGCCTGCATCAGATTCCCTTCAATTGCTCCGGTCATCTGAACGGTTACTGCGCCTTCCCCATCATATTTGGCTCCGGATAATTTAGTTCCGGTTACGGCATCATCACCATATTCTTTGGTATATCCTTTCACACCAGACTCTACATAAATATCCACAGTGCCGGATACCATCTCAGAAATATCAATGAACTGGTCTTCATCAACATCCTTGGTCCAGTCTGCTGTACGCACAATAAATCCCACAGAGGTTGTACCCGGTGTTACTTCCATGGTTGCCACGTAGTCACCATCTTCCTCTGCCAGTTCATAAGCTGCACCATCTGCACCTTCTCCCCACATCCAGACATCCCATCCATCGTAATTGTCGTCTGCTCTGTGGTAATGCAGCTTAATCAAAAGTTCGTCAGCCTTTACCATTGCCGCATCTGAGACTACTGAAAAAACAGTCATCATGACTACCATGAAGCGCAGCCAGGCCCTGAAACTGCGCAATTACATCCGCGGGATTGAGCCCACTGCGTTCATGCTGATTTCCAATTCCAGCGAGATCATCGGGAAAGG
>QWCE01003187.1_pt1 | contig 18622 bp, 12 predicted proteins | sample 1972531 | NCBI WGS metagenome assembly QWCE01 (sample SAMN09866716, study PRJNA288562) | Human gut metagenome isolate term4_stool, whole genome shotgun sequencing... | reverse complement strand
AAGTTATAATATATATAAGAATAAATAAGGAGAGAGAAATGGGTAAGAAAATCTTGGCAGTTTTATTTGTTTTACTTAGTATAAGTGCTTGTGGCAGCAAAAACGCAAATGACAAGGTAAATGTTAGAGTAAAAACCGAAAATAAGGTAGAGAATAAAACTAATACTGCAACAGATAAAGATACTAAAAACGGTAAAGAGGAAGTAGCTAATAAAGAAAATAAGGACTTATCCACATTGACTGTGTGGATGATACCAGCACCTAATTTACTGAGTGAGATTGTGATTTTTGGTAATAATGCCCGTGGCATTGTAGAAGAAGCAATTAGAAAAATCCCGGTAAACTATTCTCCTAACGAGAATATGCTGACAACATTTTACAGAGAAACAGTACAAAAGAGGCGTCGTTATATCAGTGTGTCGGAGGCTGTTATAGATGTATATAAGACAGCTTATAATGACCGTGTACCTGTGAAAGATAAGGTGCAACTCCAGAAAGGGCGTCGTTTGCTGAGTCAGAAAAACAGTGACACATTGGCTGTGAAGGTAGTGGGAGGTCCCAGTTTGGCTATTTATCTGGATGTCGTGAAGAATCAGGATGCATTACTGAATATGGGAGATTTGGATTATTATGAGTTTCACATCGAAGAGCCTGTGAATTTTGATAACCGTATGCAATATGTAATCAGTTTTCGGCCTACAGTTAGCCTGATGTATGCATTGTTTTATGGGAAACTGTATATTGATTTTGAGAAACTGGCATTTACCCGGGCAGAGTTCTCGCTGGATATGAAAAATAAAACGAAAGCCGTGGAAGCTATTTTACATAAGAAACCTTTGGGTTTACAGTTTAAGCCACAGGAAGTATCCTATCTGGTGACGTATAAAGAGCAGAATGGGAAGACGTATTTAAACTATATTTGGAATACCATCCGTTTCAAATGTGATTGGAAGAAACGCCTCTTCTCTTCGGGATATACAGTTTATTCTGAGATGGTGGTAACAGACAGGCAGGAGGATAACTTTACAGCTATTTCTAATAAGACGGCTTTCAAAGAAAAGCAAGTGTTTTATGATTTAGTAGATGAATACTGGAACGAAGACTTCTGGAAAGAATACAATATCATTGAACCTACTGAGTCTTTGGAACACGCTGTGAAGAAATTGAAAAAGCAATCTCGTTAGAGTTCAGATAGTTTTTTATATATTTGGTACCAATAATGATTCGGGTATGCTAAATGAACTGTTCATACTTGCTAAAATAAAAGAGGGTGATATAAAGGCATTCGAGGAAATTTTCCGTTGCTATTATTCGCCCCTTTGCTGGTATGCTGCAGGTATAACAGGCGAAGTGGAAGCTGCCGAAGAGATAGTAGAAGAACTTTTCTACGTATTTTGGAAAGACCGGGAACATTTGCAGATATTTCAATCCATTAAAAGTTATCTGTACAGGGCAACACGCAATGAAGCGCTTCAATACTGCCAGCATAGAGAAGTCAGAGAACGGTATAGGGAGTATGTGCTGGCAGATAATGTTTCAGAACAGGTGTCTGATCCTCACCGGCAGTTGGAGTATGAGGAGTTGCAGGAGGTTATCCGCCATACACTTGATAAACTGCCGGGGCGCAGACTCAGGATATTTGAAATGCATCGTATGGAAGGAAAGAAATATGTAGAGATTGCTTCGTTTCTTTCATTGTCTGTCAAAACAGTGGAAGCAGAGATGACAAAAGCACTCCGGACTTTACGAAATGAAATAGATAATTATATTCTTACGAAATGACTGAAGTAAATAAAAATAAAGTGAGGACAGATGAGGCATGGAGGCACTTGTATACTCGTTTGGATAAAGACAGCCTGCTTGTAGAGGTGGGAGAGGAGGTGATCCGTCGCAGGCTTTTCTTAAAATGGGGAACTGTAGTTGCTGCTATGCTGACAGGAGTGGTTTGTCTGATGTCCGTTTGGTGGTTAATGCCGGGAAATGATACTAAAAATCTTAATCTGGTAATTCAGGAAAACAGAGAGAAGTCAACGTTGGTCACTACTCTTGAAGACGGCTCTATTGTTTATCTGGGGCAGGAGAGTGTCTTGCAGTATCCTGAACATTTTGCTACGGATAAGAGAGAGGTTAATTTGCATGGAGAAGCCTTTTTTGATGTGGCGAAGAAACATGAACAAACTTTCTTGATTGAAACCGAGAAGGTACAGATAGAAGTATTGGGGACAGCTTTTAATGTCCGTAGTAATGAAGAAGTTCCTTTTAGTTTGTCTGTGTGGCGTGGTAAGGTGAAGGTATCACTGAAACAGGGAGGTCACAGTGTTTTTGTGAATGCGGGCGAAACGGTTACATTACAATCACAGCAATTACAGTTAAGTGAGACTTCAAGAGGTGATGAGTCTGGTGTCTATACAAAGAATATACGTTTTAAGGATGAAAGCTTGGAAGATATCCTGCGGGTAGTGAATGCTAAAAATTCTGCGTTACAGATACAAACTGGTTCATTGGATTTGGGTAAACGCAAGCTGACTATTGAGTTTCTGGACAACTCACCCGATACGGTTGCCGAACTGATCTGTTGGGCGTTAAATTTGAAATATACTCGTGAAGGAGATAAACTGATTTTGTCTGAACGATGATTCTTAAAGTTTAAAAATATGAAACTATATCCTCTCTGTCTGCTTTTCTTCGGACTGCTTCTTATTGCTGCTGGTACAATAAGATCAGATGGAGATGATGTTCTGGATCGTGTTATCAGTCTGCCTAAGATGAAAGGTACGGTGTATTTCTTGTTAGGTAAAGTCTCAGAACGTTCCGGATATCTTTTTGTTTATGATAGTAAGGTTGTGAACAATGATATTGTGACAAAGACGAGAGAGAAAGACTGTACAATTCGGCAGGCTATTTATGAAATAACCGGTAACAGGAGATTGGTTTTAAAGGTGATTGGAGGACATATATTAATCCTGCCTCCTGTAGAAAAGAATAAGAATATAAAAAAAGAGAGCCAATTGCCCTTGCCAACCTTTTCCACAATTACCGGTACTTTGTTGGATAAAGAAACCGGGGAGCCTGTGGTCAATGCATCAGTGACAATTCAAGGTACTTCGATAGGTAATATTACAAATAAAGACGGTGAGTTCAGACTTCATTTACCCGACTCTCTGAGAGATGGGTTTCTCTCTTTTTCTCATTTGGGTTATGTGGCGCAAAATGTTGAAGCGGCTATGCTTACGGGGCGCGACAATATACTGAGTCTGGAGCCTAAAATCGTTCCCTTGCAGGAGGTTCTGATCCGGTTGGTAGAACCCAAAAAGTTGTTGAGGGAAATGCTAAAGCGGCGAGAGGAAAATTATTCATTGGTCCCAGTTCATCTGACAACATTTTACAGGGAAGGAGTTCAGTTAAAGAACAAGTTCCAGAACCTGACGGAAGCTGTATTCAAAGTTTATAAATCTCCTCTGGATGAATCCGGGGTATTGGATCAGGTGAAGTTGCTGAAGATGAGCAGGATGGACAATCGTGAAAGTACAGATAGCCTGATAGCTAAGATTAGGGCGGGTATTCAGGCTTGCCTGCAATTGGATATAATGAAAGATCTGCCGGATTTTCTATCTGTTGATGCAGATGATAATCCGTATACATATACTTCTGGTGGCATCACCTCTATAGATGACCGTTGTGTAAATGTGGTTTCTTTTGAGCAGAAGCAAGGGGTTAAAGAACCGCTTTATTGCGGGGAGTTATATATTGATTCGGAAAATGGGGCTTTACTGCAGGCACGGATTGAAATGCAACCCCGGTACATAAAAAAAGCTACAAGGATTTTTGTTGTCCGGCAAGCTCCCAGTGTAAATCTGACAGCACAAAAGGTGGTATATACTATTTCGTATAAACCGTGGAGAGGCACTTACTATATTCACCATATCCGTGGCGATTTGTTTTTTAGGATGAAGAAAAAACGGGCACTGTTCAGTAATCCCACTTTGCATACATGGTTCGAAATGGTAACATGCAAGGTGGATAGGGATAATGTGGCCCGTTTTTCCCGTACTGAAAGGGTACCAATACATACAGTACTTGCAGATATTGATTTTAAATATGATGAAAGTTTCTGGGAAGAGTTTAATACGATCCCGTTAGAGGAAGAGTTGAGTAAGATAATAGAGAAGGTAACGTTAAAGATAGAAAAAACAGTTCATCAAGAGGAGTGAAGATAAGCAGGATATTTGTTATTTTGCAGTTTGAATGAAATATATTCAATGAATACGAAAAGATATGATTAAACAAGACTATCTGGTACGGATGATTCAGGAAATAATCTCTTTGATTGCAAATGCTATTCTGAATAAGAAGAAACTTCGCAAGCAAGAGTGGGTAGAGTATGATTGCCTGACCAGACAAATTTTAGGCTTTCCTGCCGAGCAGTTGATTGGTATGGATATGCAGGAGTTGATCGGACGGTATAAAGGCGATCCTGACGAAATGGGAAAAATAGAACTTGCTGCTATGAGTATGCTGAAATTATCAGAAGATATGTCTTCAGATCATGTCCTGCAAAAATCCAAACTCCGGCAGGACGGTCTCTGGTTGCTCAAGTATGTTCAGGAAGAAGGGAATACATTCTCTATTCAACGGACAAGCCTGATAAAACTTTTGGAAATAAACGGGTGAATAAAAAAACGGTATGCAGGAGTGGAAGCAAGTGTTATGCATAAAACTTTGTTGCATTTGCGTCTGTTAATCTTGAAAAACTATATCTTTGTGGCCCAGTTACAAAATCGTGTTTAATATGGAATTACCTAAAGACCCGATGATGCTGTTTAGTGTCATCAACATGAAGCTTCGTGATAACTATTCTTCGTTGGATGAATTGTGTGATGATCTGAATGTAGAGAAAGAGGACATTATTGATCAGCTCAAAAATGCAGGCTTTGAATATAGCCCGGAACATAATAAGTTCTGGTAATCTGTTGTTATAACGGAGCTGTTTAAATCTAAATTGTTTCACCAATCATTTTAGAATTAACTACTTAATAATCGGTGAAACAATTCATTGATCTTTATTTGTCTACTTACAGTATGTGTGGTAGGGCATATTAAAATATCAGTTGTGATTTTAATTCAGGGAACTGATTCTGATGCCAATACGGATATATTTTGGGCGTTTTACTTGCCTCATCCAATCGCTTTATTTGTTCTGCTGTCAGACTCCAGCCAATGGCTCCGAGGTTTAGTTTCAAATGTTCTTCTGTTCGTGCGCCAATCACAAGACTGCAGATAGTGGGGCGTTGCAATAGCCAGTTTAGTGCTACCTGTGCTACAGTTTTTCTTGTCTCTCCCGCAATATCTTCCAGAATATCAATAATATTGTAAAGAAGATCGTATGACATGATTTCATCACCTACCGGAGCGCCACCACGGGCTACTCTTCCATCTTCCGGAATCGGATTGTTACGACGATAACGTCCTCCCAAACGTCCTGCTGCTAACGGACTCCAGACAAATGTACCAACTTGCTGATCGACGCCAAGTGGCATCAGCTCCCATTCAAACTCACGGTTGAGCAAAGAGTAATACACCTGGTGGGCTACATAACGTGTCCAACCGTATTTGTCGGAAACAGCCAGTGACTTCATTAACTGCCAGCCGGAGAAGTTGGAGCATCCGATATAGCGTACCTTTCCGCTTTGGACAAGATTGTCCAGTGCGCTAAGTGTCTCTTCCAACGGAGTAGCGCCATCAAAGCCGTGCATATAATAGATGTCAATATAGTCTGTTCCCAAACGTCGCAGACTGGCTTCACAGGCATTGATAATGTGAAAGCGGGAAGCTCCCATTTCGTTCCGATCTTCTCCCATTGGGAAAGTGGCTTTGGTGGAGATGAGAAGGCGGTTTCGCTTTCCGGAAATAGCTTTGCCAAGTATTTCTTCCGACAAACCACGAGAATAAATATCGGCTGTGTCAAAGAGATTTAGTCCGGCTTCCAGGCACATATCTACCATGCGGGTAGCTTCGGCAACACCTGTATTTCCCCAACCTTCAAAACCGTGAGTACCTCCAAAGGTTGCTGTTCCTAAGCTCAATGCCGGAACAAAAAGTCCTGAGCCGTTTAATTGTCTGTATTCCATAAATGTTTCTGATTTTTTTGAATAATAGTAAATGTATATATAACGATTATTGTTGTGATAAAGTTGCATCTTTTGCAACAAAAATTGAAAGAAACAGAGTAAAACCATCTTCAGACATAAGAATCTGTTTAAATTTTCCTTTTGTAAATTTAAACAGGTTCTTATTAAACAAGTATGTCAGGTAAACGCAAGATATAGATAAATAAATAATCTTTCGTTCACAAACATCTCTTGTTGTTTCATTGTTATACCCGGCAAATATCTTATTGGGGTATGTTCGAATACTGGAAAAGCTTGAAAGGAGTAAGGGGATGGCATGTCTGGAAATTAAAGCTGATTGATGCCAGATTGTACTTTGTCAGCATCTTTGTGGGATTGCTGACAGGGCTTATTGCCGTGCCTTATCATTATCTGTTACAATTCTTTTTCGATATCCGGCGCACATTCTTTGACGCTCATCCCCGTTGGTATTGGCATATTGTGTTGTTCCTGGCATTATGGGGAATACTTATCTTTGTTTCCTGGTTAGTTCGTAAGATGCCACTCATCACCGGTGGTGGTATTCCGCAAACGAGAGGGGTTATCAATGGGCGCATCTCCTATAAGCATCCTTTTATAGAAATGGTATCTAAGTTTGCGGGAGGAGTTCTTGCATTGACTGCGGGGTTATCTTTAGGGCGTGAAGGTCCCTCTGTACAGATTGGCTCTTACGTTGGTTGCCTTGTTTCTAAATGGACACGGGTACTTGCCGGAGAGCGTAAACAACTTTTGGCTGCCGGAGCAGGTGCCGGATTGGCAGCTGCATTTTCGGCCCCTCTTGCTTCCTCATTGTTAGTAATTGAATCAATCGAACGCTTTGATGCACCGAAAACAGCTATTACTACGTTACTCGCCGGTGTGGTAGCCGGGGGTGTGGCAAGCTGGATATTTCCCATCAGTCCTTATCGTCTTATAGATGCCATCGAACCATTGCTTCCTTTTTTATCTCAGGTAAAACTATTCCTGTTACTTGCAGTGGTTATCTCTCTCTTTGGAAAATTCTATTCGGAATTGACGTTGTATTTCAAACAAGTCTATTCGCAGGTGAAACATCCTGTGTATATGAAGATGCTCTATCTGTTAGTGATTGCTTATGCTATTTCACTGTTGCAAGTAAATCTGACGGGAGGAGGCGAACAATTCCTATTAGAACAGGTCACCGATGGGAGTAGGCAGGTTATGTGGGTGTTGGCAATGATGATGGTTCATTTTGTATTTACGGCGCTTTCCATCTCTTCCGGATTGCCGGGAGGAAACTTTATCCCTACGTTGGTGACTGGTGGGTTATTCGGGCAGATTGTAGCTCTGATATTGGTACAAAGAGGGTTTATTGCCCAGGAGAATGTGAGTTATATTATGCTGATCAGTATGTCTGCTTTTCTTGTTGCTGTTATTCGGACTCCACTGACGGCTATTGTTCTGATAACAGAGATAACAGGACACTTTGAAGTTTTCTATCCCTCTGTGGTGGTAGGCGGACTGACGTATTATTTCACGGAGTTATTGCAAATAAAGCCTTTCAATGTCACTTTATACAATGATATGATAAATACCCCCGATTTTCAGCAGCAAAAGCGTTATACACTTTCGGTAGAGATCATGACCGGGTCTTATCTGGATGGTAAAGAGGTGAATGAGCTAAGATTACCCGAACATTGTATCATTATCAATGTACACCGTGACCGGAAAGACTTGACCCCGGCCGGTACCCGGCTTATTCCGGGAGATCAGGTACAAATAGAGATGGATGCACAAGACATCGAAAAGTTATACGAACCATTGGTAAGCATGGCAAATATCTATTAATAACGGATCGTATAGAGCATTTGTATGCTGATTTATGGAATATACCGGCACTTTTGACTGATAATTCTTTGAATTTCATTTCTTTTATCTATATTTGTAGCCATACTGAAATACAACTTATAGAAATGAAAAAACACGATTTCCTTTTTTTCCTTTGCGTGCTTGTCTGCTTCCTCCCTTTCTTTTTGAGTGATGCGGTGTATGATGCCTATAAGCAATTTAATGCTTCTCACGGTATGGTAATGAGCTTTATTAAGTTTGCCATTCTTTCCACTTTGGGCGAGGTGATTGGGCTTCGTATCAGTACCGGTTCTTATCATCGCCATGGTTTTGGTATTTTGCCCCGTGCATTTGTTTGGGGATTGCTCGGATTGGGGATCAACATGGCTTTTGTTGTTTTCTCTAACGGAGTTCCAGCCTTTGCTTCTTATCTGGGAGTAGTGGATGCCGGTAGTATAATGTCCGGCCCTCTTTCTATTGATAAGGTATTGTTGGCGTTGGCTATTTCTGTAACGATGAATACCATTTTCGGACCAGTATTTATGACCTTACATAAGGTTACTGATACTCACATTCTTGCTACCGGAGGTACGATGAAGGGCTTCTTTACTCCCATTCCTATGGGACAGATTTTGCAGAATCTTAATTGGAAAGTACAATGGGGCTTTGTTTTTAAGAAGACTATTCCGTTCTTTTGGTTTCCCGCCCATACCATAACTTTCCTTTTGCCGGGCGATGCACGTGTCTTGTTTGCGGCTTTATTGGGAGTGGTACTTGGTATATTTCTGGCAATAGCAGCACGCAAGTAACAGATCGTTTACTTTTATACCGGAGATTGTTTTTGTTTACAAATCGGTTTCCGGCAGCTTTTTTTTGTCAAGAGTCGATTTATTGATTCTTAACTAAAAAGGGCACTTTTCGTTGTAAAGCATCTGTTGCATTGCAACACAGTAGCATTTGCATCGCAACATAGTATGAAATGAATCATAACATACCAAGTAATAAACCGTTTCATACCGAGGAAATTCATGTAAGTACCGAGGAAACCTTACTTAACAACCTTGCTCAGGAGTGCTTTGAACGAGGAGGACGAAAAAAAAGAGGAAAGTTACAACTTCCCTCTTTTGCCTCAGTTTAATCTGAATATACTTTATCATTACTCTTACAAAGATACTACTTTACTTTATCAAAGTCAAGCTTTTTCCCTTTTATTTTAAGAAAACTATTTGTTTACTTGTTTTCCGATTGTTCCCGCAGCCAGGCTATCTCTTCGGGCCACAACGTTTCGTCTATTGTTTCGAGTATCAACGGCATATTGTCAAAGCGTGGATCGCGCATTAGCTTTTCAAAAAAAGCGAAACCGATCAGTCCTTTTCCGATGCTGTCGTGGCGGTCTACATGGCTGCCCAATTCTTTCTTAGAATCATTGAGGTGCATTCCACGGAGATAGCGGAATCCTACTACTTCTTCAAATTCGTTAAACACGGCATCATAATCTCCAAGGAAATCGTACCCTGCCGTGAACGTGTGGCAGGTATCCAGACAGACGCCAACCCGGCTTTTGTCCTCTACACGATCGATGATATATTTCAGATGCCAGAACTCATTTCCTAAGTTGCTGCCTTGTCCCGCAGTATTTTCAATAACCGCCGTTACTCCTTTCGTCTTTTCCAGCGTGATATTGATGCTTTCTGCAATGAGGTCAAGGCTGTCTTCTACTGAAATTTTATTCAAATGACTGCCCGGATGAAAGTTTAGCAGTTTCAATCCCAACTGTTCGCAACGTTGCATTTCGTCTAAAAAGGCGGCACGGCTTTTCTCCAGTGCATCTGGTTCGGGATGTCCCAGGTTGATAAGATAACTATCATGGGGAAGGATATACTCCGGTTTGAAGTTATACTTTTCGCAGTTCTCTTTAAAAAGGCGAATGCTTTCTTCGGTCAGAGGTTTACTTACCCACTGGCGTTGATTCTTGGTGAAAAGTGCAAAGGCATTGGCTCCTATTTCGTGTGCATTGACGGGGGCGTTTTCTACGCCACCCGAGGCACTGACATGTGCTCCGATATATTTCATACTGTTCCTTTTTAGTTTATTACATTTACATGCAAAGATAACAATTATTATATCTGATGAAACGCAGATTAACGCAAATTTCTGCAGATTATAAAGACCGTTATTTTAGTCTTATACTTGTTCTTCTTTGCGGAAATTTGCGTTAATATGCGTTTCAGCCTCATAATCACTTGTTGCACTTCCCTGTGCGGGAAGCACCGGGAAGTATTATATTTCGAAATCGGGCAGATAGTCTACCAGTTTCTTTTCGATTTTCTTTCCGTCTGTTTGTTCATTTATGAGTGTGGCACCTTCGTTTTTGGCAGCGTCATAAATCAGAGATGCTTTCTCTGTCTTGTTGCTTATGCTGATAGCGGCCTTACCTGTCGGGGTAAGGTTACATCGGATAATCCAGTCACCTACCTGCCAGGTGTCGCCTTTACGGACTACTTTGATATCTGTCCGGTCTTTACCATGTGTATCGATGATAGTCAAAAAGCGAGCGGTAGTTGTTTGTGGTGTTGTAGCCGAGAAGTGCCAGTGATTGGGATACTTCACGGTTTTTCCATTTTTGTCCGTCACATTTTTCCAGTTGGTAGGCGGGCAGAAGAAAGTATCTGTCAAAGCCTCTTGTACAGGAGCAGAACAGAACAGATGAGCAACCGATACACCGTCAACCGCATTGCGTCCTGTAACGGTAATAGCATCAGGTGACTGACGTTTTACGTCCATTGGGAATGAGGTGGTATGCAACAGATAACTCCAGGTTACAGGTTCTTTTCCTTCCAGCTCATCATAAATGACGTAGACCCCTGTTTTACCCAGTTGGATAACGTGGCGGCGGAACATATTCAATTTATTCTCATCCCAACCATTCTCCGGAGTAAACTTTGTTCCACTGAGGCGCGCACGTTCGAGCCAGAGAGGGGAGGTTACTTTGCCATAAGCATTTGAAGCGTCGCCTACAAAATAAGAGAGTTTTTCTCCTTCATACCAACGCGGTATCCAACCATACCCCTCTGTACCAATTTTCTGTCCCATACCATTCACGAGGATAGAATTGTGGGCACGGGTGTTACGGTAAGAATACATGCAATGATCGTCAGTGAAACCTGTACGGTGACCGCTGCTATAGAAAATCTCTTTACCACCGTAGAATGTATTGAATGCATTTTGATTGGCAAGTGCATGTGAGGTACTTCCGTAAGAACTACTGCGGAAGGAGAGCATGGCATTCTTCTCCGGTTCTCCCAGAGAAGTATTCATATTCCCTAATCCTGTTTCATTGAAAACGTGTGTCTGTGGCATATCATCGAGGGTACGTTTACCAATGGGGAAAGCATCTTCAGCCGGGAAAGGCTTTTTAGTGATACAACGATACCAGGTAAGGTCAGCAGGTTTTGCTTCAAAAGAACTTTGGAAGATGTCCGGTTGGCGTTCTTTTATAGATCGTACGTAAGCAGCCGCCCACGGATTATTGCATTGACGTGCCAATGCATCGGCATAACCTACACGTGCTCCGCTGGGAGTCTTTTGATTTTCGTGAGAATTTCCCTGTCCGGCAGCTTTAGAGAAAGGAGGTTGCTGATAGATAACGTACAATGCATTCTTGTTGTACCATGGATCAGCAAAGAAATCGAATCCGGTGACACGTGAGAAGAAAGCGGGTACTTCAATCAGTGTACGGATGTTCACGTGAAAATAGGAGTCTCCGTTATGCCATCCTCCGTCTGCATTAAGTCCCGGCAGGCGTGATACCCATTCGTTATAGCAATAATCTACCCAGGTAGAGGCTTCGGGGAGTTCGCCGTAAGTAGCGAATGCAGCCATTGTAAGGATACGGAAAGTCATTTGCCAAACGTGATTATCGGCAATACGGTTCTCAAGATGGTTGACGTATTCTTCGAAAAACTTGCTTCCATTCTCCCGGATACTACCCAGTAAAAGAGTTTTCTCAGTAGGGGTGAGCAGGTGGTAGAAGGCGTCGTAAGCCGAAGTGCTCATGGAGAGAATTGTACCGAGGTTGAAGTCACCGGCAAAATACTTACTGTCTTTCCAGGAGAGGATTTCGGTAAGACGCTTCATTGCTTCACGATAATATACCTCGTTTTTAGTCAGCAGATAAGCACGTATCATGCCTTCTATATTTTTCTCTTCGCGATCTACAATCTTTCGGCTTTCGCGGATAAGGGCGGATTTGTACTGTACGATGTTCGTTAGTTTCACCACTGCGCTGGTATCAATTTCTTCTGCCAGGTGTTTCAGTGGGTGCATGATACATTTATCGGCTTTGTTGATGTAAGACTGCGCTTCCGGATTATTCTGATTCCGGGCGATGATGTCGTTCCATTCTTTAAAGTCGAGAAGAATACGAGGGTGTTCTGCAGGAAGTTTGGTGAGTAACTCTTGCAATGAAGGTGGATTGAAAGTACGCGTATTCTCATCTATATAGAAATGATAAACAGGCGACCACTCTTCTTTACCGTTCTTGTCTACATAAGCATGTTGCCAGTAATAAGTACCTTTCTCAAAGAGTTGGAACGGATTGAAGAAAGCCCAGTCACGTTCAGCGGTAATGACTCCTTGCCGGAAGTCTTTGTCGCGGGCGATACGTATGCGATAAGTTACGTGTGGTTTCTGCTCTTCACCTTCCACGCCATCGAGTACAGCGCCGAGGTGAGGGAATTTATCCGGCCACATGAAGCGTGGCGGGTTCATTGTAATGTGTTGTCCGTCGAGTGGGGAGGGAGTTTCGCGTACTTCATGCATAAGTGTAGATTGTGTCAGATGCATGATGCTGTTCTGCGCTCCTACTGAAGTAGAAGACAGGAGGGCGGCAAAGAGGAAATAGGAAATATGACCTATGTTCATAAACAATGCCAACGAAATTTCTTGAAGTGCTGCGCGAAAGCGTGATGAAATGCTTGAGCCGTATGAGTGGAAACACTCACGTACGGTTCTTAGACGAGAGAGCGGGAGTAATCCCGCCGACTTAGTCGACAAGCTGCGGGACATTGGCGAACAGGTCTGTTTCAATGTTTATTGGGACAGCGACAACGGCTGTGTGCAGGTGGAAAGCGGAAAGCCCTACACCGGAACCGCACCCCAACAGACCGCCGCAGCACCCACAGACGGTTCCCGGTATGTTCCCAAGGTGGGCGATGTGATCCGCTGCGACGACGGGACGAACTATACCATTAAAGATGTGTCCCGCTGGGATAAAAACGCTTTTTCCAGCGCACCGCTGGGAGAGCTGCCCACCGCCACCTGTGATTGGAGCAAGCTGCCCCAACCGGAAATGCCGAGAGCGGAGGCGCGTCACTTCACCAGCGGCGGGCAGGACTACCTATTCCAGCGTAATCTCTATGAAACGCGCCGTATGCTCTACACCTTGTATAATGCCATCGGGGACAACCCCGAAACATGGCAGAACGGCCAGCCGGTGAAATTTCCCAGCGGGAATGACAAGGTGAAGATCAACCTGACCATTCCCGCAGAGGTTACACCGCAGAGCTTTTGGCCGTGGCGCTCGGAGCAGATCACAGAGCTATTCAATTCCTGCCCTCCGGGGACTTACTCTCTGGAGGCATGGGATGTCTACAAAAACGGCGTGTTTCAATACACTGAGTACAGCATCTATGTGAGCTGACAACTTCATATCTCAACGCGCGGGCGGTATGCAAAAGCATACCGCCTTTTCTGTTTCCCAAAATCAATAAAAGGAGAAAATGCACATGAAAAAACGATTGGTTTCCACGCTCCTTGCACTGGTAATGGTGCTGGGGATGCTCCCGGCCACGGCCCTTGCCGCCAGCAGCGAGGAGGAAGCCCTGGGCGAGGTCAATATTTACAACGGAGAACAGAAACTCTCCTATCTCTCCATCAATGGCCGCATCCGTGAGCTGATCTATACCTATTTTAATTATGTGGACAGCAACGGCAGGACGAAGGAGATTCCCGCGTACTGCGTCAATCCGAATACAACGGGTGTGCCGCAGACGGTAGGCCCCGGCGAGAGCATCAAATACATCGCCAAGGAAAAGGGCAACGATCCGAAGGTCATGGGCATCATCGCCAACGGGTATCCCACCCGTGGCCTTTCGGAGCTGAAGCTGGAAAACAAGTACCACGCCTACTATGCGACCAAGATGGCGCTGTGGTGCTACCTGCTCCCCAACTGGAACATCAACAACCTAAAGGTCAATCCCAACCTGACCGGTGCGGAGCTTCAGCGGGCGCAGGCTATTCTCGCCGCCGCCAAGGACATCTATGTGCGTGGCACGGCGTGGAACAAGATCTACTCGCCCCGTGTTACCGCTGCCCCCGACCGCGACACCGCCTATGCCGTCACGGTGGACGGACAGCAGTACAAGCAGCAGGTATTCACCGTCCATTCCGACACATGGGTATGTTATTACGCCATCCGCGTGGCCTTCTCTGATCCCGCCTCCGTCCCCGCGGGAGCGCGCATTGTGGACATGAACAACAAGGATATTACCACCATCACCACCTCCGGTACCGGGGATGGCTACGGCGGTAAATTCAAGGTGCTGTACCCTGCCGCTGCGGTGGCTGGCAAGACCGGCAGCGTCCGGCTTTCTTTTACCACCGATGTTTATAAGTATGCTGTGTTTTACGCCGTGTGCGCAGAGCAGAACAAGTACGGTAAGCTGCAAAATTATATGTGCGACACCGACCCTACCGTCACCATGCGCCTGTCCACCTACAGCAATTACAGCGATGGCGGCGAAGTGGAACCGCCCGACACCGGCCTGAAGCTCATCAAGCTGGAAAAGGGTACGGATACCCCGCTCAGCGGCGCTATTTTTGAGGTGGTCGATCCTGACGGAGCCACCGTCGGCACCTTCGCCACCGGCTCGGACGGCACCGTGACCATCCCTCTGACGCTGGCGGGGGATTACACTGTGTACGAGCGTGTCGCGCCTTTGGATCACCTGCTCAGTGATATGCCCGCACAGAATATCAAGATTGAGTACGGCAAGGTGGCGGAGCTGACCTGCTGGAATGAGCCTTACGGCACCCTTCGCGTGGAAAAGCTGTCCGACACCGGGGCGCACCTGCCCGGTGCCATGGTGCAGATCAAGCACATTGAGAGCGGCGTGACCTACACCGCTGAAACCAATTTTGCGGGCTATGCCATTTTCGATGAGATCAAGCCCGGTGCGTATGAAATCCGCGAAATCACCGCCCCCTCCGGCTGGCTGAAGGACGACGCCACCTATACGGCTTCCGTAGCCACCGGCGAAACCACCACTTTTTCGCTGGTAAACAAGGAACTGCCCGGTCTGCGGATCATCAAATATGACCGCAAGAACATGGTTGCCATGCCCAATGTCACCTTCGAGATTTTCCGTGACAGCGTTTCTCTCGGCAAATTCCGCACGGACGAGTTTGGTGAAATCCTCCTGACCGACGCTGCCCCTGGCACCTACCGCGCCGTGGAGGTGGACACCGGCAGCGATGGACACATCCTCAACACCACGCCGCAGGAGGTGGAGCTGACCGCAGGGGACGGCATCAAGGAACTGCTGTTCTTCAACGATGTAAAGCCCGGTATGCGGCTCATCAAGGTAGACAGCACCGATCCAAGCAAGGTGATTCCCAATGCAGTTTTTGAAATTAAGTCCGTGGCTGGTGACTACGGCCCCAAGGAGTTTACCACCGACCAGAACGGCGAGATCGACCTCTCCAAGCTCCCCACCGGCGCGTATGTGGTGACGGAAAAAGCCTGTGAGGGCTATATCATCGACCAGGCCCAGCGTATCATCCAGCTTGATGCCAACGAGGACGCACAGTTCGTATTCACCAATACCATCAAGCCCTCCTTGCAGATCATCAAGACCAGCTCGGACGGGAGCCGCCTGAAAAATGTTCATTTCCGTATCGCCAAGATCGAGGATGGAACGCATTATCTTGACCGCACCACCAATGAACAGGGCGAAATTCTGATTGCTGATTTGGAGCCCGGTGTTTACTCCGTCAAGGAAACCGCCACGGATTCCTCTCACATCCTCGACCTGCGGGAGTATCATATGGAGCTGTTCGCAGGCCGAACCAGCACCCTGACCATCGAAAACCAGAAGCGCCCCAATCTGACCGTCTACAAGCACGACGCCGATACCGGTGAGCCGATTGCGAACACTGTGTTTGAAGTCCGTGCCGCAGACGGTCACAGCGTCGATCAGATCAAGACAGACAGCGAGGGCAAGGCAGAGTTGAGAAACCTGCTGCCCGGTGTGTACGAAATCAGCGAAAAATCCGTGCCGTCGCCGTATCTGTTAGATGCACCCGCGCAGCTTGCGACGTTCTATCCGAACCGCGACCACACCGTTTATTTTGAAAACCATCAGGAGCCCGCGCTGACCGTTAAAAAGGTGGACAGCGTGACGGGAGATCCCTTGCAGGGTGCGAAATTCCATGTTACCTACGCCAGCAACAACACATCTTCCGGCGAGATCAATGACCTTGGCGCTTTCTATACCGATGAAAACGGCCAGTTTCAGCTCACCGGTCTGCGGGACGGCTGGTACAAGGTAACGGAGCAGGAGCCGCCCACGGGGTACGCCATCAAGGAGGCCACGCAGGAGGTCTACATCAAGTCCGGCACCGGTAAAGTGCTGACCTTTGAAAATATTCCGCTTTCTGCCCTCGTCGTGTGGAAGTACGACAGCGTGACGGGCGCAGCGGTGCAGGGAGCTGTGTTTCAGGTGAAGTATCTGACCGGCACCTCCGGCACAGGCGGCACAGTCATCGGCACCTACAAGACTTCCGCCAACGGCAGCTTTACCGTGACGGGGCTGAAAGAAGGCACTTATATCGTCGAGGAGCTTGCCAGTGACAACGGCCATGTCATCGACACTGCGCCGCAGACAGCGTACATCAGCGGCAAGCAGCAGGATGTGGTGCAGCTCTATTTTGGAAATTCTCCCAAGGGGAACCTGCTGGTGAAGAAGATCGACAGCGTGACCCATAAGCCCCTTTCCGATGTTGAGTTTATGGTGACGACTGCGGACGGAACGGTGGTGGGCGACTCCAATGGCAAGTTCGTGACAGACAGCGCGGGCAGCTTTACCGTCAGCAACATCGTCCCCGACACAACGCTGGTAATCAAGGAAACCCGCGCAAGGGACGGCTATCTGCTGGACGACGCCCCGCAGACCGCGACCGTCAAGGCGGGCCAGACCGTGACGCTGGAGTTCCGCAATCAGCCGCAGGGCTCTCTCATTATCAATAAGCTGTCCAGCGCAGATCAGAAAACACCCTTGGAGGGCGTGCTGTTCCAGATCACCTATTCCGATGGCAGCTTCGTGGACAATGGCGCACTTTCCAGCAAGGGCTTGTACCGAACGGACAAAAACGGCCAGATCATTCTCAGCGGCATCACCGGAACGGTTATCGTAACGGAGGTGGAAACCATCAAGGGGTATCGCATTGACGATGCCTCCCGCAGCCAGACCATCGAGGTCCGCGCCAACGATACGCAGCAGCTTTGGTTCTATAACGCCCCCATCTCCCGAATCCTGCTCCACAAGGTGGACAAGGCAACAGGCAAGGGCATTTACGGCGCGGTGTTCCTGCTTTACGACAGCAATCACAACCCCATCGGCGAATATGTCACCGATCAGGACGGCTACATCTACGCCGACGAGGGACTGGCCGATGGCCGCTATTATCTGCGTGAGATCAAAGCCGCCCCCGGTTATGTGCTTGATCCTGAACTGAAAACGATCTATGTCCGCTACGGCTCCACCACAGAAATCGAGTGGAGCAATACTGCGGAGTGCGGCCAGATCCAGATCATCAAGAAATCCGCAGACGATAACGCCACCAATGGCCTGCCTGCCGGGACGCTGCTGGAGGGCGCAGTGTTTGAGATCTACGACAAGGCGGGCAATGTGGTGGACACCATCAAGTCCGACCGCAACGGACGCGCCGTTTCCAAGACGCTGCCGCTGTCCCGCTATACCGTCCGTGAGATCAAAGCGCCTGCGAATTACTCCATCAACCCCACAGTGATGACCGCCTATCTGGAATTCAACGGGCAGATCGTGACCTTTGAGGTGCAGGACAGCAGTGTTTCCACCGGCATTTCCATTAAGAAAACAGGTCCCGTGCAGGCCGTTCCCGGTCAGCCCATCCGCTATGTGTTTTCCGACATCAAGAACAGTTCCACCGTTGCCATTGATTCCTTCTACTGGAGAGATCAGCTTCCCGCACAGGTGACGCTGAGCAAAATCGTCACCGGCAGCTACAACCAGCCGCTTTCCTACAAGGTGGTCTATAAGACCAACCTCTCCGGGGACTACCGCACTTTGGCGGACAACCTGAGTACAAGCAAGGTTTACGTATTGGACGCCCGCCCCGCTGTCCTCGGCCTTGCCGCCAATGAGCGTGTTACCGAAGTCATGTTCGTGTTCGGGAATGTAAAGGCGGGCTTTGTACAGGTAGAAACGCCTTATATCTACGCCACTGCCCGCAGCGGTCTTGCCAACAATGCCAGCGTTTTGAATGTGGCAGATGTGGGTGGCCTTTACAATGGGCAGTGGATTCAGGCGGTGTCCCGCTGGCTCACTACC
>QWCE01003186.1_pt1 | contig 18624 bp, 11 predicted proteins | sample 1972531 | NCBI WGS metagenome assembly QWCE01 (sample SAMN09866716, study PRJNA288562) | Human gut metagenome isolate term4_stool, whole genome shotgun sequencing... | reverse complement strand
AAATAACGATGACTCGAAACTTCCATAAATTGAGACGAACCGGCGGCTTGCTCTCTTAATCAGTGGGCCCAGGGTTCGAGTCCCTGGAGGTGCACCACAAAGAGCACCAGGCAGAAATGCTTGGTGCTTTTTTCTTTTGTTTTTTCAGAAAGTAAAAAGACTTCCGCCTGAGGGTCATTCTCAAAGCGGAAGTCTTTTTCTGTTTATTACTCCATCGTGCCGTCACCGCCCATCGGAGCCGTCATCTCACGGATCGTTAAGTTATTTCTGACTGTATCCCAAAAGCCGCTGCACGAAGGGCCGGAGCGAGTGGATGAACTCTTCATCCGAAAGCTCTGTCTGATGTTCCAGCTTCCAGACACAGAGATGGTGGAAAAATTTTCAAAAAAGTTGCAGATTGTGCAGGAAAAATTTCTTGTAGTCCGTTCTGTTAGGTGGTATCATTATAACGGTTTGCGCCGCTAACCCGGGGCAGTATCTCGCAGACAGGTCATTTTTGGCGGACGCTGTGGGGGAAAGCGCAGAACGGATGAAAACAGGCAGAAAGAACTTTTCTTTTTCATGAAACACAGGAGGTCAGGCTTTTCATGCTAGGTTTCAACAAGAAGACACAGGACGCCTCTCCGCAGGAGAATACCGGCGGAGAAAATAAGGTGTTCCACTTTATCAAGACCCACAAAAAGCGCTGCATCGCGGTGGTCGCAGCCGCAGCGGTGCTGGTGGCGGTCATCGTGCCGCGCAGGAGCCGCAGTGCGTCGGCAGACCTTGCCTACACGCAGGAGAAGCTGGGACGCCGCGACATCGTGAACGTCTACGACGGCAGCGGCACCATCAACGCCGCCGATTCCTACACCGTCAAGTCCCTCGTCACCGGCACGGTGCTCACCGCCGATTTTGAGCTGGGCGACAGCATCGAGAAGGGCGATATTCTTTACACCATCGACATTTCGGATGTGGAAAACAACCTCGCGAGCGCACAGCTCTCGGTGGAGCAGGCACAGCGCAATTACGATGACATTGCGGATATGCAGAACGTCCGCACCAGGATCAGCGGCGAGGTCAGCTCCTTTGCAGTCGCCGCAGGCGACGCCGTGCAGGCTGGTCAGACTGTGGCCACCATCCGCGACACCTCCGTGATGCTGCTGGCTGTGGATTTCCCTGCCGCAGAGGCCCAGAGCTTTGTCGCCGGTCAGGCCGCACAGGTCATGCCGGACACCACCTTTGAGACGCTGAACGGCACCATCCGCTCCGTTTCCGGTGCAGACCCTGCCGGCGACGCCAGCCTGATGACCTGCACCGTCACCATCGCTGTTCCCAACGCAGGCAGCCTGACCACCGCACAGGCCGCTGTGGCACAGGTGAACGGCGTCAGCTCCCTCAACTCCGCACACTTTACTTACCAGCGCGAGGAGACTGTCGCGGCAGCTGCCTCTGGTACCGTGTCTGAACTCTGCGTCAAGGAGGGCAGCACCGTCCGTCAGGATGATGTCATCCTCCGCATTACCGGCAAGGATCTGGACAAGCAGACCAGGAACGCCGCTGACAGCCTGCGCGCTGCCGAGCTGCAGATGTCTTCTGCCGAGAAGACCATCAGCCACTATACCATCGACGCCCCGATCAGCGGCACCATCGTGGATAAGAAGGTCAAGGCCGGCGACAAGCTCAGCGCCAACGACACCGCCATGCAGAACCTCTGCACCATCTACGATATGAGCTATCTGGAAATGAAGCTCAACGTGGACGAGCTGAAGATCCGCTCCCTCGAGGTCGGCCAGGAGGTGGACATCACCGCCGACGCCGTCCCGGGTGAGACTTACAAGGGCGTCATCAGCAGTATCCTCGTGGCAGGCACTACCGCCAACGGCTCCACCAGCTACCCCGTCACCGTCCGCATCGACGACATGGGCGAGCTGCTGCCCGGAATGAACGCCACTGCGAAGATCACCACCGCCAGCGTCAAGAATGTTCTGGCCCTGCCCAACGCCGCCCTCGTCCGGGGCAGCTATGTGCTGGTGACCAAGGATTCGCCCAGCGCTGCCAACGCTGAGACTTCCATGACCGCTCCCGACGGCTGCGTCTACGTCAAGGTGACCACCGGCATCAGCGATGACGATTACATCGAAGTGAAGAGCGGCCTGCAGGAGGGCGATACCATCGCTTACGACAACTCCAGCGTCAGTGCGACCGACTTCTACAGCAACATGATGGCCTCCGCCGAAGGAGATGACGAATGAGCACGCTGATAGAATTTGATGGGGTCTGCAAGTATTACCAGATGGGCGACACCCTCGTAAAGGCCGCCGACCACGTCTCTTTCAAAATCAACAAAGGCGAGTTCGTGGCCATCGTCGGCCAGTCCGGTTCTGGTAAATCCACTTGTATGAACATCATCGGCTGTCTGGACGTGCCTACCGAAGGCACTTATCTGCTGGACGGCAGGGATGTCGGCAAGATGAGCCGACGCGAGCTGGCAAGCATCCGGAACGAGAAGCTGGGCTTCATCTTCCAGCAGTACAACCTGCTGCCGAAGCTGACACTTTTGGAGAACGTGGAAGTTCCCCTTATGTATGCGGGCATCCCCGCCGCACAGCGCCACGCGACGGCAAAGGCTGCCCTTGAGCGGGTGGGTCTGGGCAATAAGCTCAAAAACCTGCCCAACCAGCTTTCCGGCGGTCAGCAGCAGCGTGTGTCCATTGCCCGTGCGCTGGCCCGCGGCCCGGCGGTCATCCTGGCCGACGAGCCGACCGGTGCATTGGACTCCCACACCAGCCGCGAAGTTCTGGGAATGCTGCAGGATCTGCACAAGCAGGGCAATACCGTCGTCCTCATCACCCACGACAACTCCATTGCTGTGCAGGCCGAGCGCATCATCCGCCTCGAAGATGGCCGCGTCGTCTACGACGGCGACGCTCACGCACCCGAGGCAGTCGTTCAGCCGAACTTCATGATGGCAGAGCCGAAAGCCGGAGAGGAGGGGACGCAGGCATGATAAAGGAGACCTTCAAACAGGCCGTCCAGAACGTCTTGAGCAACAAAGTCCGCACCTTCCTCACTATGCTGGGCATCATCATCGGCGTCATGGCCGTCATCGTCATCGTTGGTCTCGGCAACGGCATGACCAACATGATGCAGGACTTCTACTCCGACATGGGCAGCGATATTCTGGCCGTCAACGTCATGACCGCCAGCACCCGCACGGTGGAGGTCAGCGATGTGTATAACATCATCAACCAGAAGCCCGAGTATTATAAGGGTCTTTCGCCTATTGCCAGTGCCGGCGGCGACACGCTGCGGGTGGCGGGCGAAAAGTACCGCCGCACCGGCATCAGCGGCGTCAACGAAGATTACATGACCATCAACAACTACAAGGTGGCCAAGGGCCGCGGCATCCAGTACACCGATTTGATAGACAACAAGAATATCTGTGTCATCGGCGACTATGTGGACCGCAGGATCTTCGGCGGCAACGGTCTCGGCAGCACCCTCAAGGTAGGCGCCAGCGAGTACCGCATCGTGGGCGTGCTGGAAGGCCGCTCCAAACCCGCCTCTCAGTACGAGGGCGGCAACGACGACATTGTTCTCGTTCCCTATACCACCCTGATGAGCGTCAACAACACCAGCAGTGTCAGCGAGTATTATGTGGTCCTGCAGGACGCGGACCACTCGGATGAGGCACAGGAGTTTTTGCAGTCGCGGCTCAAGAAGCTGGTCAGCAAGGACGACTATGTCTACGTCATGAGCCTGAGCGCAGCCATGAAGCAGATGTCCTCCATGATCAACGTCATGGTGGGCGTCCTGACGGCCATTGCAGGCATCTCGCTGCTGGTCGGCGGCATCGGCATCATGAACATCATGCTGGTGTCCGTCACCGAGCGCACCCGTGAGATCGGTATCCGCAAGGCACTGGGCGCACAGGAGAGCACCATCCTGACCCAGTTCGTCGCGGAGGCCGGCGTCACGTCGGCGCTGGGCGGCTGCCTCGGCATCGTGCTGGGCTACGTCGTCTCGGCCATTATCAACCAGATCCTTCCGTATATCCTGACGGATATTACCCTGAACGTCACCCCCTCGGCGGACGCAGCAGCCATCGCCGTGGGCATCTCCTGCGGCATCGGTGTCCTGTTCGGCTTCCTGCCGGCCCGCCGTGCCGCCAGCCTGAACCCCATCGAAGCACTCAGATATGATTAAGGAGTTTACCATGAAAAAACGATTCCTCGCATTCCTGCTGGCTGTCTGCGTGGCTGTTTCCATGCTGGTGCTGCCCGCTTCTGCGGTCGGCTCCAACGCGGCAGTCCAGACGGCGACGGCACTGGGCGGTCTGACCGCCGAGCAGGCCGGTTCTCTGGGTGCGCCCCTCACTCGTGGGCAGGCGGCCCGCCTCCTCACCGCATTCTCTGCTTACCGCGATACCACCACGGCACAGGGCCGCACCGGCCGCCTCTACAGCGACGTGGACAGCGACTCTCCCTATGCGGTCTACATCCGCACTGCCGTCCAGAACGGCTGGATGACCGGCTACTCCGACGGCAGCTTCCGCCCGGACAACACCGTCACGCTGGAAGAAGCCTGCACCATGGCACTGCGCCTGCTGGGCTATGATGTGGCAAAGCTGGGCGGTACCTTCCCCACAGCTCAGCTCAGCAAGGCCAGCGCGCTGGGCCTGCGCAATGAGATCAATGCCCGTCAGGGCGAGACTCTGACCCTCGAGCAGGGTACCATGCTCTTCTACAACGCCCTCACCGCCATGAACGGCAGCGGTCAGGTCTACGCTTCCACCCTGGGCTTTGCCGTGAGCAACGGCCAGGTGGACATCTCCTCCGTCCTGCTGGACAACGTCAAGGGTCCCTTCGTGGCAGATGCCTCCACCGTCCTGCCTTTCGCCCCGGCGGCCATCTACCGCAACGACGAAGTCACCACCTCTGCGGCCCTCTCTCCCTATGATGTCTACTATTATAACAAGAGCGCCCGCACCGTCTGGATCTACAACAAGCGCGCCGCAGGCCGCGTGACGGCGGTCTCGCCCTCGGCCAGCGCTCCGACCTCTGTGACCGTGGCCGGCGTCACCTACGCCATCGCTTCGCCCTCGGTGGCCTACCAGCTGTCTTCTCTGTCCGGCGGCGGCGTGGGCCAGGTGGTCACTCTGCTGCTGGGCATGAACGATGCAGCTGTCTCCGTCCTCACCGGCGACGCGGCAGACGCTGTGTTCTACGGCGTGGTCCAGTCCTCATCCCGCACCCTCGTGGAGACGAACAGCGCTGAGGTGCAGCAGGCTGTCTCGGTCATGTGTACCGACGGCACCGCCCGCACCGTCAATGTGGACAATAAGCTCAATTTCCCGGCCGGCAAGCTGGTGGAGATCAGCGTGGACGGTGACGGCGAAAGCGTCCAGTCCATCTCGCCCCGCTCGACCAGCGGCACCGTCAGCGCCGACGGCACCGCGCTGGGCGACACCCCGTTTGCAGACAATGTGCAGATCATTGATACGACGTCGGAGGGTGTGGCTGGGGCAGTTCGCCCCAGCCGCCTATCGGGGGTGACTCTGAGCGAAAGCGACATCCGCTACTACACCACCAATTCTGCGGGCCAGATCGACCGGGTCATCCTCGACGATGTGACCGGTGACCTGTGGGAGTACGCTGCGCTGGATTCTGTCCGCCGCCTGACGGATGAAGCCGCCAAGAAGATCGACAAAAAGATCAGCGACAAGGCACAGGACGCCGCAAGAGAGGCCGCAGGCCTCCCCGCTGCGACCACCACGACCACCACCAAGGTAGACAAGACCGATGAGGAGACCTTCCAGGATGTGAAGAACATCCTTGTTCCCAGCACCAGCGATGTGCTCTACGGCCTCATCGACGGCAGCGTCGTCAGCTCTACCTGGAACACCCTTACCGGCAAGACGGACCAGCTGTTCAGCTATGTGCTCCGCCGCACCGGCGACAGCGTGGGCGGTACGCTGGGCGACTTCCTCAACTATCTGGGCGAGGGCGCGACCTATGTCTGCTACTCCGGCGGCAAGCAGGTGGCCTACAGCACCGCAACCAAGTACCCCATTATCGCAGGCGGCATCGCCATCGGCCGTTCTGCCGACGGCAAGGCCATCAACCGGATGCTCCAGCTCTCGCCGGTAGTCATCGATAAGCTGGGCGCAGCTTCGGTCATGAGCGGCGACAAGCGCTATGAGACCGCCGACGATATGCAGGTGTATCTGTGGTCGAACGGCCAGTATTTCGCCACCTCGCTGCCCAAGATCAACACCGAGGATTATAAGCTCATCGGCTGGTACGACAACTTCGGCTGCTCCGGCGGAAAGAAGATCCGTATCCTTGTGGCCGTCAAGACGAACTGAGCCTGAAATTTTCCAATCACAGAACAGCAGCCTCGCGGCAGGTGAAGCGGGGCTGCTGTTTTATTCTCCTATTTGCCACACGCCCTATTTCGTGTTACAATAAAAACTAGAAAAATTGCGGAAAAAGGAGGTGCGGCAATGATACGCATTGCTCTGGTCGAGGACGAGGCAGAGGTGCGGGCGCAGCTTCAGGGCTATGTGCAGCGGCACACCCGGCAGTACGGCACCGAGTTCGCGGTGACGGAGTTCGCTGACGGCATGGAGCTGCTGGATGATTACCGCCCGGTGTACGACATCCTGTTTCTGGACGTGGAGATGAAGCATCTGGACGGCATGGAGACGGCCCGGCGGGTGCGGGAGCTGGACAAGGACGTCATCATCGTTTTTATCACGAATATGGCGCAGTACGCCATCGGCGGGTACGCCGTGGGCGCGCTGGACTATGTGCTCAAGCCGGTGCCTTATTTTGCGTTTTCGCAGCAGCTGCGCAAGGCCGAAGAACAGCTGCGCCGCCGCGCACGGCATTATCTGGCCCTGCCGGTGGAGGGCGGGATGCGGCGGCTGGATTCGTCCCTCATCTATTATCTGGAAAGCGAGGGACACCGCGTCCATTTTTATACCGAAGAGGGCGATTTCGTGGCGGTAGGCACCCTGAAAGCCTTTGAGGAAAAGCTGGCCGAGCGGCCCTTTGCCCGCTGCAACAGCGGCTACCTTGTCAATCTGGCACAGGTGAAGAGCGTGCAGCAGGGGATGGTGCAGGTGGGACCCTACGAATTGCAGGTCAGCCGCCCCCGGCGGAAAGCCTTCCTCGCGGCGCTGGCCGACCACATCGGGGGTGAGGGTGCATGACGGCACTGCCCAACATCCCGCGCCTGTATACGGCGCTGGCCGAGTGTCTGGCCGTGGGCATCTACGCCCTGCCGCTGGGCATCCGCTTCGGCAAAACGGCCACCATCGCTGCCAGTGCGGCATGGGCGCTGGCCCTGAGTGCTTTTTTGCAGGCCACGGGCAGAGTTCCGCTGGCGTGGTGGATCCCCTGCATGGCGGCAGCTGTGGGGATACAGTATTTATACCTCTGGGTCACCCGCACCATCTCCCTGCTGGAAGCGGGCTATGTCTGCGCCCGGGCCTTCGTTCTGGCAGAGCTGGCGGCCAGCGCCGAGTGGCAGCTGCACTGCTTCCTCTGGCCTCAGCGCAGCGGGGCCGACGGCCTGTCACTGCTGCTTCTGGTGGTGGTCTACGGCGGCGTTTTCGGCTGCATCTGGGTGCTGGAGCATAAGCACAAAAGTCCCAAGGGCCATATCGTCATCAGCGGAAAAGCGGCCCTCGTGGCCGTCGTCATGGCGGCGATGGTCTTCGCGGTGAGCAACCTGCTGTTCTTGGGCGACCGCGAGGTGGACATGAGCGTCTACTACATCCGCACGCTGGTGGACATCTGCGGCGTGCTCATCCTGACGGTCCAGCACGAACAGCTGCGGGAGGCGGCGCTCCACAGTGAGCTTGCCGCCATGGACGAGGTGCTCCACCGCCAGTACGAGCAGTACAAGCGGAGCAAGGAGGGCATCCGGCTCATCAACAGCCGCTATCATGAGCTGAAAATTCAAATCGCGGACATCCGCGCCGAGCGCGACCGGGCCAAGCAGGACGCGGCTCTGGCCCGGATGGAGAGCGGCCTCCGGCAGTATGAGGCCGAGAACAAGACTGGCAACCCGGTATTGGATACCCTATTGACCGCCAAAAGCATGGACTGCCAGCAGCGCGGCATCAACATGACCAGCGTGGCCGACGGCAGCCAGCTGGGCTTTCTGAGCACGCGGGAGCTGTGTACCCTCGTGGGTGCGCCGCTGGACAACGCCATCGAGAGCGTGCTGGCCGAGCCCGACCCCGAAAAGCGTCTGCTGCGGGTGGCCATCTATAACCAGAGCGGCTGCGTGATGCTCCGCTTCGAGAACTACTGCGCCCAGCCCGTGGAGCTGGGCGCGGACGGTCTGCCCGTCCACAACGCCCACGGCGGCTACGACCTGCAGGGCGTGCAGGCGGCCGCCCAGCGCCACGACGGCACCATGACCCTTCATTGGGCCGACGGCTGGTTCACCCTGCGGATCTTGCTGCCGGTCCCGGAAAAGTAAAATATAATAGGAATAACCTCTCAGTCTCGCTGCCGCTCGACAGCTCCCCTGGCGAGGGGAGCCTCTGGCGAAGAGAAAAAGCTTTGCGTTATGCCAAGGCCTCTCCTCGATAGGAGAGGTGGCATCGCGTAGCGATGACGGAGAGGTTTTTCTATTTTGCACAATAAAGCCGGGGATTCATTTGTGAATAAGCACAATAGAAATTGAAACCAAATTGAAACTTCTGCAAAATATGCCTCCAAAATGACAGATTGTGAAGATGTTTGTGAATTTTCTTTGAATCCATTTATAATAGAGGCAACGCTCCGGGAGCTGTACCCGGAAAATATGGATTCAGAATAAGGAGGAAGAAAATTATGTTGTCCATCAATATGGATGATGTAATGCAGGTAGTTTCGAACATTCAGAACTATCTGATTGCATTCGGCGTCGTCCTCGTACTCGCGCTCCTCGTGATGTTCGCGGTGCGGAAGATGCCCAAAGCGAAAAAGAAGATGATTCGTGCGCAGTCCGGCCTCGCCATTCTGCTGGCGCTGGCGATTGTCGCCAACCTCATCTGCACCGGCCCCATGTCCACCATGCTGGATCTGGTGTCCGGCAGCGGCACCATCGGCGCCGAGACCTCTGCCGAGGCCACCGAGCTGGTGAACAAGATCACCGCCGAGGGCATCGTTCTGGCACAGAACGATGAGGGCATCCTGCCGGTGGCCTCCGGCTCCAAGCTCAACGTCTTTGGCTGGGCTTCCACCAGCCCCTGCTACGGCGGCACCGGTTCCGGCGCTCTGAACGACGCTTACCCTGTCACCGACCTGCTCACCGGTCTGCAGGATGCAGGCATCGAGACCAACGACGAGCTGAGCAAGTTCTACACCGATTACTGCTCCACCCGCCCCAGCGTCGGCATGGCACAGCAGGACTGGACCCTGCCCGAGCCGAATGTCAGCCTGTACACCGACGAGATGATGGCAAACGCCAAGGCATATTCTGACACCGCCATGGTGGTCATCACCCGTGTGGGCGGCGAGGGCGCAGACCTTCCCACCGATATGTCTGCTGTCGTGGACGGCAGCTGGGTCCGCCGTGTGGCAGATTACCGTGGTTCTCAGCGCGGCGCCGGCTACTACAACGGCACTTACGATGACAGCCTGAACGAGGGCAATGACTGGGATAAGGGCGACCACTTCCTGCAGCTGTCCAACCGCGAGGAAGAGCTCATCGACCTCGTCACTTCCAACTTCGACAACGTCATCGTCGTCTACAACGGCGCCAACGCTTTCGAGATGGGCTGGGTCAAGGATTACCCCCAGATCAAGGGCGTCCTGCTCTGCCCCGGCACCGGCCAGTCCGGCTTTGAGGGCTTTGGCCGCGTGGTCGCCGGTGAGGTCAACCCCTCCGGCCGTACCGCAGACACCTATGTCACCGACCTGACCGCCTCTCCGTGGTGGAACAACTTCGGCGACTTCAAGTACACCAACGCTTCCGAGTTCAACTCCAACGCCAGCAGCTTTGACCCCGAGGGCACCACTCCCTCCTTCGTCAACTACGTCGAGGGCATCTACGTCGGCTACAAGTTCTATGAGACGGCTGCCGATGAGGGCCTCATCGACTACGACGAGGAAGTGGTCTATCCCTTCGGCTACGGCCTGAGCTACACCACCTTCACCCAGAAGATGAGCGACATCACCAACGATGGCGCAGACCTGAAGTTCTCCGTCACCGTCACCAATACCGGCTCTGTCGCCGGCAAGGATGTCGTCGAAATTTACAGCGATCCTCCGTATACCAACGGCGGCATCGAGAAGGCCTCCGCAAATCTGCTGGACTTCGCCAAGACCGGCGAGCTGGCTCCCGGCGAGAGCGAGACCATCGACTTCACCATCCCGGTGGAGGATCTGGCTTCCTACGATTACCAGAACAACGGCTGCTATGTGCTGGAGGCTGGCGATTACATCATCAGCACCAACTCTGACTCCCACACCGCTCTGGATTCCAAGACCTATACCGTCGCTTCGGACATCGTCTACAACGAGTCCAACAAGCGCGAGAGCGATGAGGTCGTGGCCACCAACCAGTTCGATTTCGCCGAGGGCGAGATCACCTATCTGTCCCGTGCAGACGGCTTCGCAAACTACGATGAGGCCACTGCCGCTCCTGCCACCTACGAGATGAGCGACGAGGTCAAGGCTGGCTTCGAGAACTGCTTCACCTACACGGAGTCCGGCTACGAGAAGGACGAGGACCCCAACGCAGAGGACATTACCACCGGCGCAAAGAACGGCCTCAAGCTGGCCGACCTGCGGGGCGTGGATTACAACGACGCCAAGTGGGACGCCCTGCTGGATCAGATGAGCATCGACGACCTGCAGCAGACCATCGGCTTTGGCGGCTTCCAGACCGCAGCGGTGGACAGCGTCGGCAAGGTGCGCACCAACGACTGCGACGGCCCCGCCTCCATCAACAACAACTTCACCGGCGTCGGCTCGGTCGGCTTCCCGGCTGCTACCCTCATCGGCATGACCTGGAGCAAAGATCTGGCACACGACTTCGGCGACAGCATCGGCAAGATGGCTAACGAGATGAACACTTCCGGCTGGTACGGCCCGGCAATGAACATCCACCGCACCGCTTTTGCAGGCCGTAACTTCGAGTACTACTCTGAGGACGGCGTTCTGGCCGGCGCTATGGCTGCAAATGCCATCGCAGGCGCACAGGAGCACGGTGTCTACGCTTACATGAAGCACTTCGCTCTGAACGATCAGGAAGGCAACCGTACTTCTATGCTGGCTACCTGGTCCAACGAGCAGGCCATCCGCGAGATCTACCTCAAGCCCTTCGAGATGTCTGTCAAGGATGCTGACTGCCACGCTGCCATGTCTTCCTTCAACTACATCGGCAGCCGCTGGGCCGGCGGCTGCAAGGAGCTGCTGCAGAACGTCCTGCGCGGTGAGTGGGGCTTCCTCGGCTTCGTCGAGACCGACTACTTCGGTGTCTACGGCTACATGACCGCTGATCAGGGCGTCCGCAACGGCAGCGATCTGATGCTCTGCACCACCGGCAATGACTTCAACAAGATGACTGTTCTGACCAACAGCGGCAAGCAGGCAATGCGCACCTCTGCCAAGAACATCCTCTACACCGTGGTCAACAGCCGCGCTTATGAGGCTGAAAACCTGAACCCCGGCATGGCAAAGTGGAAGGTCATCCTGATCGGCGCTGACGTCGTGGTCGCGCTGCTCATCGTTGGCTTGGAGTACACCGCCATCAAGAACTACAAGAAGCGCAAGGAAGAAGAGGAAGAAGTCTAAACCGGACCCTCTCTCCATGCAGCACCTGAACTGAACCAACGGCAAAGGCCCGCTGCACCAGACAGCGGGCCTTTGCCCTGCGCAGGATAAAATGAGGAAAATGCGATGAAGCATACCGACATCATCCAGAAACTGAACTTAGAGCAAAAATGTGCTCTGCTCTCGGGCGAGACTGTCTTTACCACCCGCGCTCTGCCGGGCAAGGGCATCCCGGCCATCACCCTGTCCGACGGCCCCAACGGCGTCCGCAAGCAGGCCGGTGCCGCCGACCATCTGGGCCTCAACCCCAGCGTTCCGGCAACCTGCTTTCCGACCTCTTCCGCCACTGCATGCAGCTGGGATGAGAAGCTGGGCGAAGCCGTGGGCGAGGCACTGGGCGAGGAAGCTGCCGCACAGGAAGTGGCTGTCCTGCTCGGCCCCGGCCTGAACATCCAGCGCAGCCCCCTCTGCGGCCGCGACTTCGAGTATTTCTCGGAAGACCCCATCCTCGCGGGCAGGATGGCCGCTGCCTATGTGCGCGGCATCCAGAAAAACGGCATCTCTGCCTGCCCCAAGCACTTTGCGGTCAACAGTCAGGAGCTGCGCCGCATGGCCAGCGACTCGGTGCTCGATGAGCGCACCCTGCGGGAGCTGTATCTGACCGGTTTCGAGATCGTGGTGAAAGAGGCAAAGCCCAAGACCATCATGACCTCCTACAACCTCATCAACGGCACCTATGCCAACGAGAATGCCCACCTGCTGCAGGACATTCTGCGGAAGGACTGGGGCTTCGACGGGGCCGTCGTCACCGACTGGGGCGGCTCCAATGACCACGCCCTCGGCGTGAAGAACGGCTCCACCCTCGAAATGCCCTGTCCCGGCGGCGACTCCATCCGGGAGCTGATGAAGGCCGTACAGGACGGCAAAATTTCCGAGGCCGACGTGGACGCCCGCCTCGACGAGATGCTGGAACTGGTGCTCTCCACCCACGCTGCGGTGGAAAAAGCGCCCCGCACCTTCGACGCTGCCGCGCACCATAAGCTTGCCCGCCGCGCGGCCGCAGAGAGCATCGTCCTGCTCCGGAACGAGGGCGGCATCCTGCCGCTCAAGCCCAATGAGAAGCTGGCTGTCATCGGCGACTTTGCCGAGACGCCCCGCTATCAGGGCGCAGGCTCCAGCGCCGTCAACGCTCTGCAGGTGGACACCCTGCTGGACTGCATCAAGGCCGACGACAGCGGCATCACCTTCGTGGGCTATGCCTCCGGTTTCGAGCGTCAGGGTGCAGCTGACGCCGAGAAGCTGGAAGAGGCTGTGGCCCTCGCAAAGAAGGCTGACACCGTTCTGCTCTGCCTCGGCCTCGATGAGCTGCGGGAGAGCGAAGGCCTCGACCGCGCAGACATGAAGCTGGCCGAGAACCAGCAGCAGCTTCTGGCCGCTGTGGCTGCCGTCAACCCGAACGTCGTCGTTCTGCTGAGCGCCGGTGCGCCGGTAGAGACGCCGTGGGTCGGCCAGTGCAGGGCACTGGTCTACGGCGCACTGGGCGGACAGGCAGGCGCCGGCGCAGCCGCAGACATCCTCACCGGCAAGCTCTGCCCCTGCGGCAAGCTGTCCCAGACCTGGGCACAGGCTCACGACGATACTCCCGCTAAGGCGAACTTCGGCGGCGAGGGCCGGAACGTGGAGTACCGCGAGGGCCTGTATGTGGGCTACCGGTACTATCAGACCGCCGGTGTGCCGGTGGCGTTCCCTTTCGGCTACGGCCTGAGCTACACCACCTTCGAGTACAGTGATTTGAAGGCAGACGAGAAGGGCGTGACCCTCACTGTCACCAACACCGGCAGCTGTGCCGGTGCCGAGATCGTTCAGCTCTACGTCGCAAAGCCGGACGCAAAGATCTTCCGTCCGGCGCAGGAGCTGAAGGGCTTTGCAAAGGTCTTCCTCGCCCCCGGCGAGAGCAGGACGGTGAGCATCGCTCTGGACGACAAGGCGTTCCGCTACTGGAACGTCAAGACTGACCGCTGGGAAGTCGAAGGCGGAAGCTATCAGCTCCGCGTGGGTGCATCCAGCGCGGACATCCGCCTGACGGCGGAAGTCTCCGTCAAGGGGACCAACGCTCCCGACCCCTACGAGGGTCTCGACCTACTCCACTACGTCTCCGGCCAGATCACCTATGTGACCGACGCCGAGTTCGAGGCTCTGCTGGGCCGCCCTGTGCCGGAGGATGTCGTCCGCATCGACCGGAACATGACGCTGGGCGAGATGGACCATGGCCGCAGTCCGCTGGGCTGGGTGGCACAGAAGGTGCTGCGCTGCCGTCTGGACAGCAGCTTTGCAAAAGGCACCCCCGACCTGAATACCGTGTTCCAGTATAATATGCCGCTGCGTGCGCTGGCCAAGATGACCAACGGCATGGTGAGCATGGGCATGGTGGACGGCCTCGTCTGGGAGCTGAAAGGCTTCTGGCTCGTGGGCATCCTCCGGGTCATCTATGAGTTCGTCAAGAATCTCATCCTGAACAGCCAGATGGAAAACCGGCTCAAAAACAGCTGAAAGGAATAAGGTCATGAATTTCTGGAATAACTTTGCCGCAAAGCATCCGGCCGCAGCCAAATGGGTGCGGGAAGGTGGACTGTTCGTCATCGTGTCCAACCTCATCACCGTGTTCAAATACCTGCTTTTGCAGTTCCTGCCCAAGGCGTTTGCAAGCCTGCCGGTGGTGGACTTCGGCTGGCCGGGCATCGACATCACTCTGTTCGGCGAGACCTTCAAGTGGAACATCCTCGGCTACGACGCCGCCCACGGCGGCCTGCCCTACTTCTGCGCCTACATGGTGGCCATGGTCATCGGCGAGTGCATCAATTTCCCCATCCAGCGCAACTTTGTCTTCCGCAGCAAGGGCAGCCTCGCCAAGCAGATCGGCTGGTATCTGCTGGCCTTCTGCCTCATCACCTGCATCGTCAACTCCATCAACTGCATCTGGGTGGCTGTGGCCGGTCTGCTGGTGCCTGATTTCATCTACAACATCGGCACCACGGTGCTCAACGGCGGCATCTCGATGGTCATCTTCTTCTTCGTGAACAAGATCATCTTCCCCGAAGGCGAAGCCGCAAAATAATCTGTCATCTTCTTTATTTTCATCATTTTCTTCATCCGAACCAACAGGCCGTCCTCCTCGGAGGACGGCCTGTTGGCATATTGAGCGGTTTTGGACGCTGCAAAGGACGAAATTTCGGTCATAGGGTAAGAATCTGCCCAGGGGTCTTGCACTTTGATGCTTTACTGTGGTAAAATCATGCCATGCTTTTATCATAGAGGAAAAAGCACCAAAGGGGGAACGTGTATGAGTGAGATCTGTATCATCGTCACCATCGTCGTCTATCTTGCGGCCATGCTTCTGGTGGGTTTCGCCTACAGCAAGACCAACAACGACAGCGCCGACTTCTACCTCGGCGGCCGGAAGATGGGTCCGCTGGTCACGGCCATGAGCGCCGAGGCCAGCGATATGTCCAGCTGGCTGCTGATGGGTATGCCGGGTCTGGCCTATCTGACAGGCATTGCCTCGCCGGGCTGGACGGCCATCGGCCTTGCGCTGGGTACCTGGCTCAACTGGCTCATCGTGGCCCGGCGGCTCCGCCGCTATTCGGCCAACCTCGACGCCATCACGGTACCGCAGTTCTTGTCGCTTCGCTTCCATGACCAGCGCAACCTGCTGAACGCTCTGGGCGCGGTCATCATCATCGTCTTCTTCGTGCCGTATACGGCCTCGGGCTTTGCAGCCTGCGGCAAGCTGTTCCACAGCCTCTTCGGCGTAGATTACATGGCGGCAATGCTGGTGTCGGCCCTCGTCATCGTGGGTTATACCATTCTGGGCGGCTTCCGCGCCGTCACCACCACCGACCTCATCCAGTCGGTGGTCATGTCGCTGGCCCTCATCGCGGTGCTGGGCTACGGCATCGTCGTGGCAGGCGGCTGGGGTGCTGTGGTGGAGAATGCCCAGAGCCTTTCCGGCTACCTGACCATGACGGCCAGCCACGACGCTGTGACCGGCGGGGCCACGTCCTACAGCCTGCTGGACATCGTCTCCACCATGGCGTGGGGTCTCGGCTACTTCGGTATGCCCCACATCCTGCTCCGCTTCATGGCCATCGAGGACGAGAAGAAGCTGGTGCTCAGCCGCCGCATCGCCACCGTCTGGGTGGTCATCGCCATGACGGCGTCCATCGTCATCGGCATGGTGGGTCTCGGCATGACCAGGGTCGGTGCGCTGGAATTCCTCGGCGGCTCGTCCAGTGAGACCCTCATCGTCCGCATCGCCAGCCTCATCAGTCAGCACGGCGTACTGGCCGCAGTTCTGGCCGGACTCATCCTTGCAGGCATCCTGGCGGCTACGATGTCCACGGCGGACAGCCAGATGCTGGCCGCGGCGTCCAGCGTGTCCCAGAACATTTTGCAGGAGTTCGGCCACCTCAAACTGAGCGAGAAGCAGAGCCTCTTCGCAGCCCGCCTGACCATTATCTGCGTCAGCGTGGTGGGCGTGGTGCTGGCCCGCGACCCGGATTCCAGCGTCTTCGGCATCGTCAGCTTTGCGTGGGCCGGTTTCGGCGGCTCCTTCGGCGCTGTCGTCCTCTGCGCCCTGTTCTGGAAGCGCTGCAACTGGCAGGGCGCGCTGGCCGGTATGCTCTGCGGCGGCCTGATGGTCTTCATCTGGAAGTACCTCGTCAGCCCGCTGGGCGGCGTCTTCGGCATCTATGAGCTTCTGCCCGCCTTCCTCGTCTCGCTGGCCGTCTGCGCGGTGGTCAGCCTCGTGACCCCGGCTCCCACGGAAGATATTCTGGCCGAGTTCGACGCGGCGAAATAAGATCGCCGCTTGACAAAAAGCGGCGATGCTACTATACTAAAATCAAAGGAAAGACACTGGCCGCAAAATGGTCAGCTCCTTACCGGCAGTGAATCAAAAAAGATTGACCCTCGTGCTTGGTAGGCGTCTGAGATGGTCAATCTTTTTTGTTGTCGTCATGTTCTTTGTTAGAAAGCTTCATAACGATGTCAAAAGAGCCCTTCATCACGTCCCAGAGGAGCGTGAGCAGGAGTAAAACTTCTGATAGAGTCATGAATATCCCTCCTTTCGCCTCAGTGCGACGGGAGGGCTTTCTTTTTAAGTAAGCCGATACAAAAAGATGCCTTTCCCGACGCATAGCCGGGAAGGAGACTGACCATCTGCATTTGCAGCGCAGTGCCTTTGTGCCGCCCGAAAGCGGCACTCTTAGAATATCATAAAAATTGACAAATTACAACAAATTAGAAACGCTTCCGTGCTCCACCCGGTATACCTTGTCAAACTGTTTCATGAACGCCCCCGAGACGTCGTGGGTGATGGCCACCACCATGCAGGGGAGAGCGAGCAGATTTTCCATGACCTGTCCGCTGGTGTCGGGGTCGAGGCTGGCGGTGATCTCGTCGGCGATGATGAGGTCGTACCGGCGAAGTGCCAGCCGTGCGATGCCGATGCGCTGGCGCTGCCCGCCCGAGAGATTCTTGCCGTTCTCGCTGATGAGGGTGTCGAGGCCGTCGGGCAGGGTGCTCACCCAGTCGGTGAGGCCCGCCGTCCCGATGGCGTGGGAAAGCTGAGCCTCGGGGAAGTCCGCGCCGAGGCAGATGTTGCTGCGGAGGGTGTCATTGAAGAGATAGGTTGTCTGGGCAATGTAGCCTACCCGCTGGTAGAGGCTCTGACGGTCGATGTCCCGCAGCTGCTGGCCGTTGAAGAGGATGCTGCCGGTATAGTCTGGGTAGTACTGGAACAGTAGCTTTGCCAGTGTAGACTTGCCGCAGCCGCTTTCGCCTACGAGGACGGCTTTTTCCTGCCCGGAGACCGTCAGCCGGACGCCGCGCAGCACCGGTGCAGCGGCTCCGGGGTAGGCAAAGCCGGTGTCCTTGCACTCGATGTGCTCGAGTTTATCGATGGCCCGGCCCGCAGAGACTTTTTCCGGGCCGGACATGGCTGCTTCCAGCCGCTGACGAATGCCCTTCGAAGATCTGACCTTGGCCCAGCACTGGGCGATCTGATTACAGGGCGTGATGACGAAGTTCGCCATGCTGGCGGCGGTGGAGACGGTGCCCATCGTCAGCCGTCCGTCGAAAGCGAGAAAAAGGCCCACTAGCATGACGATGGGGAAGATGAGGTTGCTGATGAGAGAGGTGTTGACCACCATGGCGTTGAGGCTCTGCTGGTAGGCCTGCTCGCTGTCGCGGGCCTGCCGGGCAGCATCCCGGTGGCGGGCGGCATAGGCGTCCTCCCGCAGAAAGCCCCGGATGACCTCGAACCCGCCCAGAAGCTCCTTGAGCTGCTGGGTGTAGCCCGCCATCTGGAGCGAAAAAGCGTCTCGGGAGGCTTTGAGCCGCTCATTCATCTTCCGGGGCAGGACCAGCGGCGGCACGGTCACAAGCAGGATGGCCGCCAACATCACCGGGCTGATGTAAAGGTACATCCCCAGCGCACAGAGCATGATGCCGCCCCAGAATGCGATGTTGAAGAGGGACATATAATAGTCGTCGTAGAGGGTGCGCAGGTCGGTGGTCAGCAGGGAGAGATAGGCTGCGTCGCCCTCCCGCTGATATTGGGACACCGGGCGGCGCAGCACCCGCTCCATGACCTGTCCCCGTACCTGCTCCACGGCACCGCAGGCGAGTTTTGTAAAGGAGCGGCGGCTCAGCCGTTCGAAAAACCAGCTGGTGAAGGTGATGAGGAACACCAGCCCCATATAGCCCAGCGCCTCCTGCTTGCTCTTGGAGTCGATGAGCCACTTGAGCTGGAAGTTTTTCAGCGGCGCGAAAAAGGATACCGCCGCTGTAAAGAGCGCGAAGA